>OASZ01000021.1_pt1 | contig 253486 bp, 224 predicted proteins | sample 1501241 | NCBI WGS metagenome assembly OASZ01 (sample SAMEA2579926, study PRJEB22360) | human gut metagenome | biome: human gut; feature: human-associated habitat; material: faeces | place: Denmark | collected 2008/2010 | reverse complement strand
CGTGGGAGTCGCGGATGCTTTGTGGCAGGCTTCACGTTCATCCCAGCCATATCTTTTTTGCATTCTGCAATGTATCTTTGCGAAATCTCATTTGCAGATACACCTTCCTCAATCGCTTTTTTGATAATCTTATCATCGACGTCTGTAAAGTTTGATACAAAGTTCACATCATAGCCTTTGTACTCAAAATAACGTCTCACTGTATCAAATACAATCATCGGTCTTGCGTTTCCGATATGGATAAAATTGTATACCGTCGGACCGCAGACATACATCTTAACTTTTCCTTCTTCCAACGGAATAAATTCTTCTTTTCTTCTTGATAATGTGTTATATAATTTCATAATGTCCTCCTTCTTGTGCATCATCTGCGTCCTTCTTAGTGACACATCTGAGCTGACTTTCTAATTCTTTTAATTGTTTTTTCAATTTCAGATTATCCTGATGAAGTTCTCTTAGGTCATTCAGTACCGGATCCGGTAAATGCACCTGATCCATATCTGTTCTCGGGATTTTTTTATCACCCATTCTCACAATTCTTCCCGGTACACCGACCACCGTACAATTTGGCGGGACTTCTTCCAGAACAACTGAGCCTGCACCTATCTTTGAGTTCTCCCCTATCGTGAAAGAGCCAAGAATCTTCGCTCCGGCGCTCACCATAACATTGTCTTCCAACGTCGGATGCCGTTTCCCCTTTTCCTTTCCGGTTCCTCCAAGTGTGACTCCCTGATACAGTGTCACATTGTCACCGATCACCGTCGTCTCTCCTATGATCACACCGCTTCCGTGATCGATAAAGAGCCCTTTTCCGATGGTCGCCCCCGGATGAATCTCTATCCCGGTCTTTCTGGCAGCACGCTGCGAAACCCATCTCGCAAGAAAATAGTGTTTGTTCAAAAACAGCTTATGTGCCACCCGATAACTCAATATGGCTTTAAAACTAGAATAAAGAAGCACCTCCATCCCTGTCTTGATGGCAGGATCTCGTTCTTTGATTACGTTTAATTCCTCTTTTATATATGATATCATTCCCATCAACGTTCCTCCCAAATTCACAGATCTTCTATGTCGCAATTATTGCACAGGCGCAATTTCCTGTGCAATAAAAAACTTCGCCTCTAATACTCTAGAGACGAAGTTCAATCCGCGGTTCCACTCTAATAAAGGAATCTCCTTCCTTCACTTGATGCATGTAACGTATGCTGCCCGAATTCGGCTACTGTCTGTTCGCCAAACCAACTCCCGAATGCACTTCATATATTCTTTCCTCAAAATTGCTTTCAGCCGATGGCAATCTCTCTCTGTCAGTTCCAAATATACTACTCTTTTCGTTCTAAGTCTTTCTCACTATATTTATACAGTTTATGAAAATTTTTTTGTTTTGTCAACCTTTATACTACTTCATTCAAAAAAACTTTTGACAACGGAATAAATTTTTTAAGATTTTCTTTTAATTCTTTTTCGAGATGCCTATCTTCTTTGGAGGGATAGCCAAAAATGAAATTTGTGAGCTCTCCAACAGAAATTGCTCCACAGGAATGCTCCGGTGCTTCACACCTTCTCACAACAGTCACGCCGTTCAGTGCATCTCCAACAATATGAAAGATATGATTGTTCTCTTCCAAAAATGAATCTATAACTTGTACATAAAAATCCACATCTTCTTTTAAAGAAAAGCATTTTAATAAGGTCTCTAAATGCAAAATCCGCACCATGATCATCGGCACTTCTTTTTCTGTTCCATACGCACCGCATTTTACACGTTCCTGTTCATTTCCAGTTAATGTATAAACGGCATGCAAAAAATCTTCTTCTCTCAAAAACAGTGGTTCACGAATCTCATACCGCTCCCCTTTCGCATAACAGTACATTCCCACGATGTGAGCATCTCTCTTTGCCATGACAATTCCACCTTGTTCACTTTTCTGCTCTGCGAGAACCGTTCGATAATACTTCTCATCCCGCACTGCCACAACCTGCTCATCCTTCAGAAATTGATTTGCAAATTCTGCAAGTTTTGCACAGTCCTTCTCATCTGCAAGGACAATCTTTAGCGTCTCTTCTTTTTTCTCTCTCCCCGACACTTCACATTGCCCTTGATTGTAGACAAATCGAAAATCATACGGATAGTATATTGCCTCCGCAGCCGGCATCAAAAACGTAAATGGTTCTTTTCTGTCATACATTTCTCGCATCGCATGTTTTAAAAGCCGTCCCATCAGCCCACGTTTCCGGTATTTTTCATCTGTCGCAACCGCAATAATGTAGTTCGTAGAAAAGCTGGCTTTGTTCACACGCAGCCGGTAAGGATTCAGTTGGAGCATTGACCGAATCTTTTGATCTTCTTCCATGACAAAAATCTCATTTTCAGCTGTTTTAATACTATAATAATAATCCAAAAACGCCTCCGTATCTTCGGTAAAAATCTCCTCCCAAAGTCTCCGCGTCTTCTCATGTTCCGTCTTTTCTAATTTTCTCAGATTCATTCTTTACGCTTCCTTACCATTGCTTCTTACACACCCCCTGCAACCGGCGCAATTTTTTTCTTCACTGTCAGCCACTTTATAGCTGGCAAGATTTGTAATCTTTTCAATCGCACAGATTGCCTGAGAAGAAATTCCATCTCCATTCCCTGTAAATCCAAGACCTTCTTCTGTCGTCGCCTTTACATTTACCTGATCCACCTCGATTTTCAACGCCTCGGCAATATTTTTTCTCATCATCTCTATATGCGGCAGCATCTTTGGGCGCTGTGCAATAATCGTAGCATCAATATTCTCAATCACATAAAGATGCTCGTCCAAAAGTTTTCCCACATGCTGAAGCAGGAGAATACTGGAAATTCCTCTATATCGCTCATCGCTGTCCGGAAAATGCTTTCCGATATCTCCAAGTGCCGCTGCTCCCAAAAGTGCATCCATAATTGCATGAACAAGCACATCCGCATCAGAATGACCGAGCAGCCCTTTCTCGTATGGAATATTCACACCCCCTAAAATTAAATCTCTTCCCTCTGTCAGTTTATGCACATCATATCCTAATCCTACTCTCATCTATGCCACTCTCCTTTTTATGGAATTTTTTATTGCGCAAAAAGAGGCCAACGCACCAGCATCAACCCCTTCTTCTTAGTAGCGGGAACTGGATTTGAACCAGCGACACCACGGGTATGAACCGTGTGCTCTAGCCAACTGAGCTATCCCGCCATATTCTGTTTAAAATACACCTCACTGCTAAGTGAAATGTTATGGGACCAATAGGGCTCGAACCTATGACCCTCTGCTTGTAAGGCAGATGCTCTCCCAGCTGAGCTATGATCCCATATAGTAGCGGGAACTGGATTTGAACCAGCGACACCACGGGTATGAACCGTGTGCTCTAGCCAACTGAGCTATCCCGCCTTGTTATGAGCACTTAGTGACAGTTCTCTTGTCACTTATGCGCGATGCACATCGACGTCCTTAGTGAGGTTCTTTCGAACTTAGTAGTCGATGCCATATTACCACATTCGATAATATGATGGTAATATCATGGGACCAATAGGGCTCGAACCTATGACCCTCTGCTTGTAAGGCAGATGCTCTCCCAGCTGAGCTATGATCCCATATGCTTGCGGGTTATCTCTAACCCGCTTTGCTATTATACTATCATCTTCGACAAAATGTCAACACTTTTTTTAATTTTTTTTATTTTTTCAAATTTTTACACAATTCCCTGTGCTGTCATAGCCTCTACAACCTTCTCAAATCCGGCGATATTGGCACCTACTACGTAATTTCCTTTTGCTCCGTATTTCTCAGCAGCATCTGCCATATTGTGGCAAATATTTACCATAATACCTTTCAGCTTGCTGTCAACTTCTTCGAATGTCCAGCTCAGACGTTCGCTGTTCTGTGACATCTCAAGCGCAGATGTAGCAACTCCACCAGCATTTGCAGCCTTACCTGGTGCGAACAATACACCATTTGCCTGAAGATATTCCGTAGCTTCCATTGTTGTAGGCATGTTTGCACCTTCTGCCACTGCAATAACACCATTGGCAACTAACGCTTTTGCATCCTCTAAATGTAATTCGTTCTGAGTTGCACATGGAAGAGCGATATCCACTTTCACATTCCATACGCCTCGTCCTTCATGATATTCAGAGTTTGGACGATAATTTTTATATTCTGTCAAACGCGCACGTTTTACTTCTTTGATCTCTTTCAATGCCGCAACATCAATTCCATCTGGATCGTATACCCATCCTGTAGAATCACTCACTGTCACAACTTTTGCTCCAAGCTCCTGTGCTTTTTGTGTTGCGTAGATTGCGACATTACCAGAACCTGACACTGCAACTGTCTTGCCTGCAAGTTCGATTCCATTTAATTTCAGCATCTCTTCTGTCAGATATAACAGGCCATATCCTGTTGCTTCTGTTCTCGCAAGAGATCCGCCATAACTTAATCCTTTTCCTGTAAGCACACCTTCGTATACTCCGCGAATGCGTTTGTACTGTCCGAACATGTAACCGATCTCTCTTGCCCCTGTTCCGATATCTCCTGCCGGAACGTCTGTATCTGCTCCAATATATTTACACAATTCTGTCATAAAGCTTTGGCAGAATGCCATTACTTCTCTGTCTGATTTTCCTTTTGGATCAAAATCAGAACCACCTTTTCCTCCACCGATTGGAAGTCCAGTCAATGAGTTTTTGAAAATTTGTTCAAAACCTAAGAATTTGATAATACCTAAGTTTACAGAAGGATGAAGACGTAATCCACCTTTGTATGGCCCGATCGCACTGTTGAACTGTACACGGTATCCTGTGTTAACCTGAACCTGTCCGTTATCATCTACCCAAGGCACACGGAATTTGAACTGTCTTTCCGGTTCAACAAGTCTTTCTAAAAGCGCGTCCTTTCTAAATTTTTCTTCATTCGCTTCCACAACAACTCTAAGAGATTCCAACACCTCTTTTACAGCCTGATGAAATTCAGGTTCTGCTGGGTTTTTTTTCACAACTAATTCAATTACCTCATCTACATATGACATATTGTTTTCCTCCTAAATAATAAAATTAGCCGCACAGAATCCATCTGCACGGCCCCATTGCCTCATTACACTTTATCAGTATAACGTGTTGTCCTATGAAAGTCAAGATTTTTTTAGATAATATACTCTTTTTCCTTTTATCATATCCTCTCTCAAAATCTCGTTCTTTGTCATGTATTCAAGAAACGGATTGATAAACTCTTTCGGATTCGTCACGCCCATCTTGTTCTTACTGTAAAACTGTCCCACCTGAACATCCTTGATCAACTGTTCAATCTCATTTTTCCGAAGATATTCTTTCTTTTTCAGTTCCTTTTTCACAATCTTGCAGCACTTTGCATATAGCATCCTTGCAAGCTCCTGTGACTGGCTCTGTGCTTTTTTCAGTCCCCACGCATAGAGAACTGCCCCAAGAACCGCAAACATTAAAATATAGATTACATATCTACTAAGCATCTTTTCTTTCCTCTTTCAACAACACAAACTTATTGTCCCTCATAATCTCAACAAACTTAATCAGCCTTTCATAAACCGGATCCGCTTTTTTCCCAAACTCCTGCTTCACCAGCTCGGCAACCTCATGCATATCTCTTTTTCCGTCTAACTGTTTCCACACAAAGCTTCCGAGTGCATCCATCGCAATCTCGCTCTGCTTTGGTCTGTGAAATACTTTCTGTGCAAGCCAATGATAGAATCCTTTCCACTCAATGATCAGGCATACCAAACCATCTTCTTTTTCTTTCCATGCGTAAGCCGGATTCTTCATAAACACATAATCCAAATAATTCTCTTTCTTTTCTTTCTTCCGTCCCATAGCTCTATCAGCCTTTCCGTTAAAATAGAGTTTTTTATATCATAACAAATTTCATGCAGCCTGTCAAAAGGCTGCATGAACACTTTACTCTTCTAATTAATTTTTATTTTCTTTTGAAAACAGTGTTACTTTGAACAGTGAACCGATAACTACAACTAAGAAGATGAGAATCGCGCCAATCTGTCCAAGTGAGAATCCTCCTAACAATTTTGTCAAATCAAGTTCCACTACAGCGAATACCGCAAGTAAAATTCCGATAAGACCTTCACCGGCAATCATACCAGAAGTATAGAGAATACCTCTGTCGATAGCAGCTTTTTTCTTTTCTTCTGAAAGACCGCTTTTCTTTTCAACGACAAGTCTCACAAGACCACCTGCCATGATACCTGCATTTAAAGAAAGTGGTAAGTACATACCTACTGCAAACGGAAGTACCGGAATTCTCAAAATCTCAACTACAATTGCGATTGCTGCACCGGCTCCGATCAATCCCCAAGGAAGATCTGCATTCATAACACCTTCCACGATCATTCTCATCATTGTAGCCTGCGCTGCCGGAAGTTCTGTTGAACCATATCCCCATGCTTCGTTGAGCAGGTAAAGTACTCCACCGATTGCAAGTGAAGATGTAAGAACACCAATTAATTCTCCCAACTGCTGTTTCTTTGGTGTGGCACCAACGATAAATCCAGTCTTCAAATCCTGAGATGTATCACCCGCAATTGCTGCTACGATACAGATAATAGAACCGATTGCGATTGCACCTTTCATACCTGTCGCACCATCGAGACCTGTTGCTTTTAATAAGATTGTCGCAATCAAAAGTGTTGCGATTGCCATACCAGATACCGGGTTATTACTGCTTCCGATCAGACCAACCATTCTAGATGATACTGTCGCAAAGAAGAAACCAAAGATTACGACGATAACTGCTCCCAATAAATTGATTGGGAATGTAGGAAGCAGCCAAATTGCAATTGCAATGACTCCAACACCGATTAAGATAACCGGCATCGGCATATCCTGATCTGTTCTCAGTCCACTTGCTGCTTTTCCCTTATTATTAGACATACTCTTCATTGCCTGAGAGAACGTCTTTACAATCAATGGTAATGATTTGATCAAACTGATGATACCACCTGTTGCAACTGCACCGGCACCTATGTACTTAATGTAAGTTCCCCATAACTCACTTGGCGCAAGCGAACTGATTGGTTCTGTTCCAGGGAAGATGATCGCATCCCCTGCAAACAAGCTGATCAATGGCATCAATACGAACCAGCTGAGCACACTACCGGAGAACATGTAGCTTGCAATTCTTGGTCCACAGATGTAACCAACGCCTACAAGTGCAGGAAGCACATCCATACCGACTGCCGACCCTTTGTATGCCTTAATATCATAGTTTACACTGCTTGGGAACACTCCCAAACCGTCAGCCACAAATTTGTATACTGCCGCAATCCCAAGTCCGGAAAATACGACAGATGCTTTTGATCCTCCCTCTTCACCTGCAAGAAGTACTTCTGCACAGGCAGTTCCTTCCGGATATGGAAGCACACCGTGTTCTTCAACAATCAACGCTTTACGAAGCGGAATCATGAATAAAACACCCAATGTACCACCGACAAGTGCTATCAAGAAAATCTCAAAAAGTCCAGGTGCTTCAATTCCTTCCACACCATCTGCTGCCCACAAGAATAATGCAGGCAATGTAAAAATTGCTCCGGCCGCAACTGATTCACCAGCTGAACCGATTGTCTGTACCATGTTATTCTCTAAGATAGAATCTCTTCTGAGAATCACACGAATAATTCCCATGGAAAGAACTGCCGCAGGAATTGATGCAGACACAGTCATTCCAACTCTCAATCCAAGGTACGCATTCGCCGCACCAAAGACTACCGCCAAAAGAATACCAATGAACAGCGATGTAAATGTGAACTCTGGTACTATTTTGTCAGCGGAAATAAATGGTTTAAAATCTTTTTTGTTATCCATCCTTTTCTCTCCCATTCTTTATTATTTTAATGCTTTATCTCCACAAAGCATTATAGCACCTTTCTGTCCATAAGTCACGTACTTTTGTTTTTATTTTATATTTTTTCGTAATTTTTGCATTTTATTCAGTTTTAAATCCGCCACTTTCAATAAAATTGTCTATACTTCTCATGATGACAAATCCAATCACAAACAAAAGAATCAATGCTAAAATTAATATAAAGTTTCTCATTCTCACTCACCTCTTCTTCTACACTGTATTCTAGCAATCCTCTTGTTAAAATCTGATAAAAACAAATCTGTTTCCGTAAAGATTGTATTAAAACAATTTTTTTCTTTATATAATCTTTATATTAATTTTTCTTTCTTAATGTGTTTTTAATTTACTATCTCTTATAATCTATATAGTTTATAAATAATCAAAGAGGTGATTTTTATATCTTCTATACAAAAACTTTATCATCATTTTCTTCACCTTTCGCCTATGAAGATTATTTTATTTGGATACTGCGCGATCATATGTATCGGTTCTATACTTTTGGCTCTTCCTATTTCTACAAGAAATCCGGATGCAGCCAATTTATTTACCGGTTTTTTCACAGCCACATCTGCAACGTGCGTGACCGGTCTGATCCAGGTTGATACATACACCCATTGGTCTTTCTTCGGTCAGGGTGTCATTCTCTGTCTGATTCAGATTGGCGGAATCGGATTCATGACACTTTGCATTTCGATCATGACACTCACGAAGCGCAAGATTGGTTTGGTATCCAGATCATTGATGCAGAACTCGGTCTCTGCTCCACAAATTGGCGGAATTGTAAAAATGACACGCTTTATCATAATAGGTACGTTTTCTATTGAATTTTTAGGGGCTTTTTTACTTGCCTTTCACTTTTGTCCCAAGTTTGGGCTCTCAAAAGGAATCTGGTTCTCCATTTTCCACAGCATCTCCGCATTTTGCAATGCAGGATTTGATTTAATGGGGAGTGTACAGCCATTTTCCTCACTGACAGGAGAAGTTGGAAACTGGTATGTGAATCTTATCATTATGGCGCTTATTATCATCGGGGGACTTGGTTTCTTCGTTTGGCGGGACATATTAGCAACAAAATTACATTTTCACAAAATGCAGCTTCACACCAAACTTGTTTTGAGTGTCTCACTTTTCCTGATCGCAGCCGGCACGCTTTTGCTTTTTGTATGTGAACGCGGGACAGGTGCCTATCAGGATCTGACACTTTCCGAACAGGTCGCAGCATCAGCTTTTCAGTCTGTCAGTGCAAGAACTGCCGGATTCAACAGTGTTAACTTGTCTGCTCTGACTCAGACTGGTCGATTTCTGATTATCAGTCTGATGCTGATTGGCGGTTCCCCTGGCTCTACCGCCGGCGGAATCAAAACAACAACTTTTGCCGTTTTGGTTCTTTCTGTCATCACGACATTTCGTAGCAGAAAATCTACCGAAGTGTTCGGCAGACGCCTGGAAGACTTTATCACAAGAAAGGCAACCTGCATTTTCTTTTTGTATATTACATTCTCGTTCTCTGCGGCTATGATCATATCCAGAATTGAGAACATTGACTTTTTAGATTCTTTATTTGAAAGTGTATCGGCAATCGCAACAGTTGGACTTTCCACTGGAATCACACCGGAACTGATGCCGCTGTCTCACGCGCTGCTTGCATTTTTAATGATATTCGGAAGGGTTGGCTCCCTTACCATGCTTTTGGCTTTTTCATTTACAAGAAAACAGCTTCCATCGGCTCTGCCACTGGAAAAAATTCAACTTGGTTAAGAGGTATTGATTATGAAATCTATTTTAGTAATTGGACTTGGACGTTTCGGACGTCACATCACACGTAAATTTTTAGAGGAAGGCAATTCGGTACTTGCTGTCGAAAAGAATGAAGAGCGTGCAGACAATGCCATCAACATTCTGCCGGACATTCAGATTGCTGATGCCACAAACGAGACCTTCATCAAATCTCTTGGTGTCAATAATTTTGATCTTTGTGTAGTCGCAATCGGAGATAATTTTCAAAGCGCACTTGAGATCACTGTTCTGCTAAAAGATTTTGGAGCGAAGTACATTCTCGCCCGCGCCTGCAGAGACGTACACCGCAAATTACTGCTTAGAAACGGAGCTGATCACGTCGTCTATGCAGAACGCGAAATGGCAGAGCGTCTCGCCATCAAATATGGCTCAAAAAATATTTTTGATTACATCGAACTCACACCGGAGGTTGCGATCTGTGAAGTGGCAGTTCCAGGCAATTGGATTGGCAAAAGCATCATCGAAAAATCTATACGAAACCGGTACAATATCAGTATTCTCGCAACAAAAAAAGAAGGGAAAATTTCCCCTCTTCCAGAACCGGAACATATTTTCACCCGCGATGAAACTTTAATCATCATGGGCGAAAAGAAAGTTATCCACTCTTTTACTTATTAACAACTCGAAGCATGCGGTAGCCGATGCCGATATGTGTCTGAATATATTGCGGCTGCGATGGGTTTTCTTCAATCTTCTTTCGAAGGGTTGCCATGAAAACCCGAAGTGATGCCACATCATTATCCCACGCACTTCCCCATATTTCTCTTGTAATGTAGGTGTGCGTCAACACTTTCCCCACATTCTTTGCAAGCAGACTCAATAATTTATACTCTGTCGAAGTCAGATGCAGTTCTTTTTCTTTCAAATATACACATCCGGACACATAATCAATCCGCAGATCTCCATTAACAAATTCTGTCTGCTCCTGCGACACACTCATGTACTGCAGCCTTCTTAGTGTCACGCGAAGCCTCGCCAAAAGTTCATCCACAGAAAATGGTTTGGTCAGATAATCGTCCGCCCCTGCATCCAGCGCATCAATCTTATCACGATCTTCGCTTCTTGCGCTGATTACAATAATTGGAAGATTTGACCAAGAACGAACTTTTTTAATAATCTCAATTCCATCCATATCCGGAAGCCCCAAATCCAAAAGCATAATGTCCGGCTTTTGAGACACCGACTCTAAAAGAGCCTGCACTCCGTTTGGCGCTGTATGGAAACGATAGTCCTGTGTCTCTAATGTGGTCGTGATCAGGTTCCTGATCGCTGTATCGTCCTCTACTACTAATATCAATGGTTTATTCACTTATCGTTACCTCCTCAGCCTGTAATGTAAATGAAAATATCGTTCCGCTCGGAACGTTATCCGCAACCCAAATTGTTCCGCCATGTACATGGACAATAGATTTTGCCAAAAACAGCCCAAGTCCAAGCCCTCTTCTGCTGTCCGCCGGCTTATTCTCAGCCGTATAAAACATATCGAAGATTTTTTCTTTTGCTTCCTCTTTGATTCCCTTTCCATTGTCGGCAACCGATATTTCTATCATGTCTGCCTTTTGCACCGCAGAGACTTCTATGCAGGAACCTTCCTGTGTATATTTTATTGCATTTTCCACAAGATTGATCAGCACCTGCACTATCAATCTGGAATCCATCTTCGCAAGAAGCAATTCCTCGGACGGTTCATACACTAGCTGATGTTCTTCCCGCTTTCTGCTAATATGCTTTAGCGACTCCTCAATCACCTCGTCCACAAGCTCCACCTGCATATTGAGCTGCATAGAACTTTCTTCCAGGCGCGTCACGGAAAGCAGATTTTCCACAAGGTTGATCAGCCACATCGAATCGTCATAAATTCCCGTATACAGCTGTCTGCGTTTTTCTTTATCAAACGCTTCCTCGTTGTTCAAAAGAATTGCTGCATTCCCCGATATACTTGTAAGCGGTGTTCGCAGATCATGCGAAATCGATCGCAGCAGATTTGCTCTCAGCTGCTCATTTTTCGCTTTTGTAACCGCCTCTTCTCGTTTTCGATTATAGATCTCTTTCTCCAACGCTAATGCACATTCTCCCAAAATCGAGAGAAGCAGATTGCTTTCAAATGTATTTAACTGTACCCCTTTCAGAGCGATCCCGATCACACCATATACATTGTCACAATTGCGGATCGTCAGATACATACAGACTGCATCTTTTTTTACTGCTGTACCCGCACCGGCACGCTTCTTGCTCTCAAATGCGTACCGGGCAGTTTCCCGCTCTTTGGCGCTTATATAGACCTCTTCTTCCTGTTCTCCCTGCGCAAGGCAGACCGACGGCTCATAAAGAATTCCGTCTGTACATTCATAATACACGACACTTTTCCCGATCAATTTCACAATCTGTCCTGCCGCCTCTCGTATGATTTCTTCTGCGTTTTCTGCCTTCTGCAGTATCTGATTCGTCTCCAGAAGAATTTTTGTGCGATAAGCCATCAACGCCGACTGTTCTGCCTGTTTTCTGAGCTGGATCGCTAAATTACTCGCAATGATCGCCGCAAGAAATGCAATCACGAACGTAATCGGATATCCGGAATCATATGCAGTGAGTGAAAATCTCGGCTCCGTATACAAAAAGTTAAAAAGCAGAACACTGCAAAGGGAGGAAAGCACACTCCACATTCTGCTTGCCGTGATCACGGCAGTGATCATAACCCCGAGCACATATACAATCAATATATTTGCTTCTGTAAACCTCAGGTAGCGAAACATCGCTCCAATCCCTGTCGCTATTGCCAAAATAACTATTGTGACACCAATTCCTTTCCAACCGTCATTGCGACGTTTGGCCTCTTGTTCTCCCATACACCTCTCCTATCAGATTGTAATTTATACCCATTATACCATACTATCAGTGAAATGTGTCTTGAAGTTTTACTCCGGTCTCATTTAACATCGCAATCAACAGTCCATATTCAAATTCCTGCAATTTTCGGCGTTCCTCCAAATAGATTCCAAGAATTCCTTTCACTTCTTTTTCGTTCTGAATCGGGATATACATCGCCTTTGCAGTCGGGAGTGTATGCGTACATGTTCCCGCGCGGTGATGATTTGCGGCTGACCACTGCGCTACTGCACGCTCCGAAGAATCCAAAAGGAACTCCAGCTGCTCCTTCGTCACGCCTTTTTTCGGAAATACAAGCGCATCATTTAAGAGTCCTTTTTCATTTACCGGATAAATGATCAAAGATAAATTCAGCAATTTTCCAACCTGTCCTGCCACCTGGTTCCACACTTCCAGCTCTGATTTACAACGTCGAAGCTTCTGACTGTTTTCCAGCAAAATCTCTGTACGGTACGCCTTTTTTACGCTCTCCCTGTTTTGCAGTTTCAGTTTTCTTGTCTGAACAGCTGTAAACAGCCCCACAATAAAGAGCATCAAAAATGTAGTCGGATACCCCTTGTCATAAGCTTTTAAGGACAAATACGGCTCCGTAAAGAAAAAATTAAACGCCAGCACACTGAACATAGAAGAATACACCGCAAACAATTTATTGTCAGAGATATAAGATGACAACAATACCCCCAGAATGTACACCATAATAATGTTGGATTCCGGAAGATTCCATTTTTGCAGGACAAAGGCAACTATCGTAGTCAAAATCATTACAACCGTAATTGCAGCAAATCCCCAAAAAATTCGTTTCCACTTTTTCTCCCATCTCTCCGATCTGATATTCATCCTTGTGCGTATCTTTTTCTGCTTGATGTCCGGGATTACATAGACATCGATATTCGGCGCCCGGTTGTTAAGCTTCTCCAAAAGTTCCGGTCTTGGTTTTTGAATAAAACGGTTATGATTTGTTCTGCCAAGAACCACTTTTGACACATTTCCGACAACTGCATACTCCGCAATCTGAAAACCGATATCTGAACCAAATACCGTCACAATCTTCGCTCCGAGCGAACGCGCAAGTTCCATGTGATTTTGAAGGCTCTGTTTTGTCTTTTCTCCTGCTTCCTGCATTTCCGGAGTCTCTACATAGATCCCTGTAAACTTTGCATGAAAAGCATATGCAAGCCGCGCAGCAGATCGAATTACCTTTGGGCTGGATTCGGCAGCCGAGATACATACGAGCACATGTTCTCCGGTATGGTATTCCATATCTCCCATAATATTTCGTTCTTCTTCCGCAATACGGTTCACACGATCCGCTGTCCTTCGCAGTGTAATCTCACGCAGTGCCGCAAGTTTTTCTCTTCGGAAAAAATGATCCAGCGCCCTCTGCGCCTGCTGCTTTTGATAAATTTTCCCTTCCTGCATACGCTTGATCAAATCTTCCGGCTCAATATCGATCACTTCCACCTGATCGGCATGGTCAAAAATGCGATCAGGGACTCTCTCCCGCACCTCAATATGCGTGATCGTCCCTACAAGATCGTTCAAACTCTCTAAATGCTGGATATTGATGGTTGTATACACATCAATTCCAGCTCTCAGTAATTCTTTTACATCCTGATATCGCTTATGGTTTCTGCATCCGACAACATTGGTATGCGCAAGCTCATCTACCAGAATCAGTTTCGGCTTTCGTTTCAACGCCTGCTCCAGATCAAATTCCCGGAATTTCACTCCCTTATATTCGATCCAAAGCGGCGGTATCATCTCCAGTTCTTCCGTCAGCTTCAAGGTATCCGGTCTGTCATGTGGCTCAATATAACCGGCAACGACATCAACTCCATGCTTTTTTGCCTCATGCGCCGCCTCCAGCATAGTATACGTCTTTCCGGATCCGGCTGCATAGCCCAAAAATATCTTTAATTTCCCACGTGTCGTCTGTTTTTGTTCTTCTTCATATTTCAGCCTTCTTAGAAGCTGTTCTGAATTTGGTCGCATCTCTTCCATCTATATGATCCCCATCGCTGCTGCAATATCCAGATTACATTTCAGTACATTTACTTTTTCTTCCCCGAAAATTCCAAGAAATTTTTCTTCTGTATGACTCTCTACGATTTCTTTGACTTTTTCTTCTGATAATCCAGAATTTTTTGCAACTGTTTCAATTTGAACTTCCGCTGCTTTCGGACTGATATGTGGATCCAGTCCGGAACCGGAAGCTGTAAGTAAGTCAGCCGGAATATCTTCTTTCTTTACATCCGGATGCTCTTTTAAAAATGTTTCCAAATCCTTCTCCATTCGTTTTTTCAACTCTGGATTCGAATTTCCATAGTTAGAACCTCCTGATGCAACTCCACTGTATTCTCCATTTTCTTTTTGCTCTTCTGTATATGTATTATAGTTTACAGCAGATACTCTTCCATGAAAGAAATAGTCTTCTGTAAAATCCTGTCCAACCAATTCAGAACCGACCGCCTCTTCTGCATTTGAAGTAGGTTCACCGTTTTTATCGATCAGATTCCCGTTGGCTTTGTTTTTCATTGTAAGTTGACTAATTCCGGTCAACGCAAACGGATAGATAAATGCACAAATCACAATCATCACAAAACAAAACACAATGGATTTTCTTAACATTTTTCCAAGTTTCTTCATAGAATTTTCCTCCTTACATTCCGATCATACTAAGCAGCGGAGCAACGATTAGGTCAATCAATTTGATGCCGACAAACGGTACAATAATTCCGCCAAGTCCATAGATACTCATATTTTTCAAAAGAAGTCTTTCTGCTTTCATCGGTTTATATTTAACACCTTTCATAGCAATCGGAATCAACGCCGGAATAATAATGGCATTGAAGATCAACGCTGAAAGGATTGCACTTGCAGGTGTTGCCAAATGCATGATATTTAAAATCTGCATCTGTGGAAGTACCAGTGTAAACATTGCCGGGATGATTGCAAAGTATTTTGCAATATCATTCGCAATACTGAATGTCGTAAGAGAACCTCTTGTAATCAATAGCTGTTTTCCAATCTCTACCACTTCCAAAATTTTTGTCGGATCAGAATCCAGATCCACCATATTGGCCGCTTCTTTTGCAGCCTGTGTGCCGGAATTCATCGCAAGTCCGACATCCGCCTGTGCAAGCGCCGGCGCGTCATTTGTTCCATCACCTGTCATCGCAACCAATTTTCCTTCTGCCTGTTCCTTCTTAATCGCCTCGATTTTATCTTCCGGACGACATTCTGCGATAAACCCATCTACTCCTGCTTCCTTTGCGATTGTCGCAGCTGTGAGTGGATTATCTCCGGTACACATAATTGTTTTGATTCCAATCTCGCGAAGTCTCTCAAAACGTTCTACCAAGCCTGGTTTTACTGTATCTTTCAGATAAATCACGCCATAAATTTTCTCATTGACACATACAACCAGCGGTGTTCCTCCGAGATTAGATACCTCCGCTACAATCTCTTCCAGATCTTTCGGAATGTTTCCACCTTTTTCCTTTACAAATGTCTTGATCGCATCTGAAGCGCCTTTTCTTACAATCGTTCCGTCTTTGCAATCCACACCGCTCATCTTTGTCTGTGCTGTAAATTCCACAAAATTCATGCCCTCTGTATGAAATGCTTCCGTGTCACATCCCATCTGTCTTCCAAGATCTACCGTAGATTTTCCTTCCGGAGTCTCATCAAGCAAAGAAGAAAGTACACTATACTGAATCAATTCTTCTTTTTCAACACCCTCAACCGGATAAAACTCTGCTGCCAGACGATTTCCGTATGTGATGGTTCCTGTCTTATCCAAAATCATTGTGTCGACGTCACCACAAGCCTCCACCGCTTTTCCGGACATTGCAATAACATTGAAGCGAGTAACACGATCCATACCTGCAATACCAATCGCAGAGAGAAGTCCTCCGATCGTCGTCGGAATCAGGCAAACCATCAGCGCAATCGACCATGATATCGGAATCTCTACACCCAAATAATTTGCAAATGGATACAGCGTGATAACCACAATCACAAAAATTACTGTCAACACGATCAAAAGTGTATTCAGTGCAATCTCATTCGGTGTCTTCTGTCTGGACGCCCCCTCTACAAGAGAGATCATCTTATCCAAAAATGATTCCCCAGGTTCTGCCACAATTCGAATCTTTAACCAGTCAGATACAACTGTTGTTCCTCCGGTCACGGAAGAGAAATCTCCGCCCGATTCACGGGTTACCGGAGCAGACTCTCCTGTGATTGCGGATTCATCTACTGATGCAATTCCTTCGATGACTTCACCATCATTTGGGATGACTTCCCCCATTTTCACCAATACGATATCACCTTTTCGAAGCTCCGATGCAAAGATCATTTCTTCTTCGCCATTTTGGCGGATCACTCTTGCCTTTGTATCCTTTTTCGTCTTCTTCAAAGTTGCTGCCTGTGCTTTTCCACGTCCCTCTGCCACAGATTCCGCAAAGTTTGCAAACAACACCGTGATAAACAAAACAACTGTCACAATACCATTATAAATTCGATTTTCTCCTCCTTCACCGAATAAAGTAGGAAAAATCGTAAGCACCAATGTAATGAAAAATCCCAATTCTACGACAAACATTACCGGATTTTTTATCATATATCTCGGATCCAATTTTTGAAATGCTCCTATAATAGAAGATTTCATAATATCCGGTGTAATAAATTTCGTCTTTTCCTTTTTAGCCATGTCCCTAATCTCCTTTTCTTTGCTTTATTACATCCACATTGACAGATGCTCTGCAATCGGTCCCAATGCAAGTGCCGGGAAGAATGTCAAAGCTGCAAAAATGTAGACAATAAATACAAGGATAATCATAAATGTCACATTATCTGTTCGTAATGTTCCGATTGTCTCATTCACTTTCTTCTTTGCGAGAAGCGAACCTGCAATCGCAAGCTGTGCGATAATCGCAATATAGCGTCCGAAGAACATCGCAAGTCCGGTCGTCACATTCCAGAATGTGCTGTTATCAGCCAAACCTTCGAATCCTGAACCATTGTTCGCCGCCGAAGAAGCATATTCATACAACACTTGCGTAAATCCATGAAATCCCGGATTTGTAATTCCATCCGTACCTCCTGTGACAGACACAGCCAATGCTGAAAAGCCTAAAACCAAAAGCGGATGAATCAAGATGACAATCGCAACTAGTTTCATTTCTTTTCCTTCAATTTTTTTATTCAAATATTCCGGTGTACGCCCTACCATCAATCCGCAGATGAACACTGCAAGGATGACATATACAACCATATTCATCAGACCGACACCTTTTCCTCCGAACACACAGTTGAGCATCATATGCAGCAACGGTACCAATCCTCCAAGCGGTGTCAGTGAGTCATGCATATTGTTTACAGTTCCTGTCGTAAACGAAGTCGTAACGGTCGTGAATAACGAAGATTGTGCCACTCCAAACCGAACTTCTTTTCCTTCCATATTTCCAGCAGTCTGATCTACTCCCATGTCGCTGATCACAGGGTTTCCTGCCATCTCTGAATGGTAGCAAAGTGTGAGTCCTACCGCAAAAAGAATTGCCATTGCTCCAAAGATTACCGCTCCTTGTCTTCCCATCAAAATTCGTTTTTTTGTCGGCATTACTGCCTGCATCTCTTTTTTCTCTTTTTTTCTGTCATGCAGCATATGTCCAAATGTGACAACACATGCTCCCGGCAGAATCATCATAGAAATCAGTTCTACCATATTCGAAATGATTGTCGGATTTTCAAAAGGCGTCGTTGAGTTTGCACCAAAGAATCCCCCACCGTTTGTTCCCAGATGTTTGATGGATTCCAGCGCCGCCACAGGTCCCATTGCCAAATCCTGAAACTTTCCTTCGATGGTGTTTACCGTCACATTTCCCATCAATGTCTGTGGAACTCCCTGGCTGACTAACACCAATCCCAAGATCAGTGATACCGGAATCAAAATTCTTGTTATGATTCTCACCATATCTTTATAGAAATTTCCCATTTTTCTTCCGGAAAGTCCTCTGCAAAATGCCATGCATGCCGCGTATCCGCTTGCCGCAGAAGTGAACATCATAAAGATGATAACACACATCTGACTTGCATAAGAAAGACCACTCTCTCCTGCATAGTGCTGTAAATTCGTATTTGTCATAAAGCTTATGATTGTATTGAATGAAAGGCTTGCGTCCATTCCTTCAATCCCGTTAGGGTTTAAAAACAATACATTCTGAATTCTTAAAATCAAATATCCGACAAACACCATCACTGCATTGACCATCACCAAAGTGAGCGCATATTTTTTCCAGCCCATCTCCTCGTCTTTGATGCCGCAGATTTTATAAATAAAATGATCAATCGGATTAAATACCTTATCTGCAAATGTTTTTTGATATGTGGCAATATGGTACATATATTTTCCCATTGGAATGACAAGTATCAGAAAAATTGCCAGTGTAGCTATAATTTGTAACATGTCTCTTACCTCTCTCTATTCGTTTCATTCTTTTTCGGCTCTATCTGTGATTCGCAAAAATCAGCGAATAGTTTGATCAATCCGAAACTACCAAGTAAAATTCCAATCATAACAAGATCCATCATCTCTTTCTCCTCCTTGTTTCATAACATCTTTACAGTCGCTTTCATCAAACACGTAGCGACCATTTTGCGGAAACGCTCCAAAGGCTTCCAGATTCTCCCTTGTCGGGAGATATGCAGGATCTAATTCCCATGCCGCTCGGAAATGTCTCATTGCAGTTACATGATTTCCTTCTTTTTCCAACACAATCCCCATCAGATTGTGAGGTTCTGCCGCATGCGGGAATTCACTCATTGCACGCATAATTTTTTCTTTACACTTTTCATAATCATGTTTTTCCACATTCTCCCTCACAAAATTGCAAAGCCTCTGCATCTCTTCTTTATCACTATTCATTATTTTCATCATGACAAAGACCTCCTTATTGCTCTCTTTTTCTTTGCATGCTTATATTAATCTCTTTTTTGTGAGATGGGTGTGAGAGTTCTGCGTGATGCTGTGAGAATCCTGTGAGAAAAAATACCGTTTTGACTTTTTATGCCAAAACGGTATTTGTATTCTGCACTATTCTATTCATTTACCAGACGATAACCGACTCCTATCTCGGTCAAAATATATCTTGGTTTTGCCGGACTTTTCTCAATTTTTCTCCGAAGCCCCGCCATCAACGCTCTCAGCGCCTGCGTATCTGTTCCATAGCTGATTCCATAAATTTCTTTGATGATATACTGCGACGTCAAAACTTTTCCCGCATTTTTAAAAAAGAGCGTAAGTAAATTGTATTCCAGCGGAGTTACATGAATCTCTGCTCCATCTAAATACACAAGTCGTTTTTCCAGATCAATTGACAGACCTCCGACCGTGCGCACTGCCTGCCCACTTTCCGTACCTGTCTTTTTCAAATGTCTAAGCGCCACTCGGATACGCGCCATCAGCTCAGTGGTAGAAAACGGTTTTGTCAGATAATCGTCTGCTCCCGTATCCAGCGCCGCCGCTTTTTCATGATCCTGATCCCTCGCCGACACGACGATAATCGGTATTTCCGACCATTCTCTGATTTTTTTGATCACATCCATCCCATCGCAATCCGGAAGTCCCAAATCCAAAAGAACCAGATCCACCGGATTCGTCACAAGCAAAGATAGTGCATTTTTAGCAGTTCCTGCACTCAAATGCGGAAAACCTTCCTGCTGCAGCACATAGCTTATAAAATTTCGGATCTGTGCATCATCCTCCACAATGAGAATTGTTTCACTTCTTGTTATCATGCTCTTATTCCTCCATAGGCAGTGTAAATATAAATTGTGCCCCTTTTGTATCTTTTCTATTTTGCACACAGATCTTTCCGCCATGTGCAGTTATGATTGACTCACAAATTGCAAGTCCAAGCCCTATACCTCTGCTTGTATCCGCGCCTCTTTGGTTCGTCGTATAAAACATCTTAAAGATATTCGGAATATCTTCCCTTGCAATTCCCGTCCCCTTGTCAGCAACTGAAAACACTGCTCTTCTTTCTTTTTCATCTACCGAAACGGTCAACCGAATCTCCTCTTCCACCTTTGTATGCTTCACTGCATTATCCAAAAGATTGACTAGCACTTGCCCTATCAACCTTGCATCCATCGGTACCAACAGCATCTCTTCAGGAATGTCTATCAAAATATCGCGTTCCGGAGCCCTCTTGCCGATGACCTTTACCGCCATCTCAATCACTTCCTCCACCGCTTCCATCTGTTTTTTCAATACTAGCTTTCCATCCTGCATACGTGTCAGATTCAATATATTTTCCACAAGTGCATGCAGCCACGCCGCATCTTTATAAATATTTTCTGCAAGCATATACCGCTCATCCTGTTTTTCTGTCATTCCCATCAATATCTCACTTGTCCCCATAATACCAGAAAGCGGTGTTCTAAGATCGTGGGAAATTGCTCTTAGCAGGTTCCCTCTGTAACGTTCTTGCGCAATCTCTTCTCCCACCTTGATTCGCTCCGCCTCGCTTCGAAATCTGTCCATTGCAAACGCTGTACTCTCAATCATCGAACGCAGTATCTTTTTTTCAGATTCACTCAATGTCTCCGAATTCTCTTTCGGAATCCGTACAACTCCTAATATGGATTTCTTTCCACATATCTGCCATTCTTCGAACGCCGGATTTTTTCTTTCTTCTTTTTCCTCCAATTCCTCGTCAAAACAGATACAGGAAACTTCCACACCTACTACTTTTCCTATTGCTTTTGTCGCTATTTCCATCGTCTCGTTCAGATTTTCCGCGTTCGTCAAACGGTTCGTCAAATGGTACAACGACCTTGCGGACACCTCTTTTTCCTGTGCTTCTCTCACTTTCTGTTTTACCTTCGCCGTCAAAGTACTTGTTGCAACAGATGTAATCGTCATAACAGCAAACGTGATCAGATAGGTTGGATTACTCACAAACAAGGTAAAATATGGCGACGTAAAAAATATATTAAATGCACATGTCGCAATGAGCGATGCCATAATCCCATAAACATGTCCTTTTGTAAACCGCGCTGTCAAAACTACCGATAAAATGTAGACAATTACAATGTTTGTCTCCGGAAAATGTAGCACGCGAAATGTCCAGCCAATCACCGTTGCCACCGAAAGCAACAGAAGTGTGATCATAAAAGATCCCGCTTTTTCCAATTTCTCTTTCATAAATATCTCTTTTCCTCTCTTTCCTTCTTATCATACCAAATAAAAAGATACGATGCACCCTTTTTTTATATGCATCGTATCCTTTTCTGATATAGAAACTATAACACTCTATTCTTATTTGAAATATTTTACACCGGATTCAAAGATCTGCAGATCCTGTTCTCCGTAAATATTGATTGCAACAGAATCACCGCGGCGTTCTGAGTGAGCCATTTTCCCAAGTACACGTCCATCCGGGCTTGTGATACCTTCGATCGCTCTGTAAGAGCCATTTGGATTCCACTCTTCATCCATTGTGATTGTTCCATTCAGATCACAATACTGTGTTGCAACCTGTCCGTTTGCGAATAATTCATTCAACACTTCTTCTGATGCAACAAAACGTCCTTCTCCGTGAGATGCCGGGTTTGTATAAACTCCGCCAAGCTCAGCTCCCTGCAGCCAAGGTGATTTGTTTGTCACAACTTTTGTATATACCATTTTCGAAATATGACGTCCGATTGTATTGTAAGTAAGTGTCGGAGATGCTGCTGTCTGTCCACATACTTTTCCGTATGGAACCAATCCTAACTTAATCAACGCCTGGAATCCGTTACAGATACCAAGTGCAAGACCGTCACGTTCGTTCAATAATTTTTCTACCGCTTCTTTCAACTTCGCATTTTGGAATGCAGTTGCAAAGAATTTTGCAGAACCATCTGGTTCATCTCCCGCACTAAATCCACCTGGGAACATAATCATCTGTGCCTGTGCAATTGCTTTTTCAAACTCAGCGACAGAATCACGGATATCTGCTGCATCCAGATTTTTGAACACTTTTGTGATCACTTTCGCCCCGGCGCGTTCAAACGCTTTCGCGCTGTCATATTCACAGTTTGTTCCTGGGAATACAGGAATAAATACAGTTGGCTGTCCAATCTTATGGCTGCAGATATGGATGCTGTCTGTGTTGAACAGTTGTTCTTTCACAGCTTTCGCCTCCGTCTGTCCCGAAACAGTTGGGAATACTTTTTCAAGCGGAGCTTTCCATGTATCAACTGCTTCTTTCAATTCGATTGTCACGTCACCATATTCAAACACCGCTTTATCTGTCACTTCACCGATGACTGTATATGTAATTGCAAGCTCTGATACTTTTTCTGCCGGTACTTCTGCAATGATATCAGCAAATGCAGGTGCAAACAGATCTCTCTTATCCACATTGCTTTCAATCTTCACACCCATACCGTTACCAAATGCCATCTTGCTGACAGCTGCTGCAATACCGTGTCTGTCTAATACGTAAGCGGATACGATGTTTCCGTTTTGGATATCTTCTCTGAATTTACCATACTGATCCATTACCTGAGCATATACCGGAAGATCATACTGATCCTTTTCCACACGGAGCCATACTAACTTGTTACCTGCTTTTTTCAATTCCGGTGTAATGATGTCTTTCTGCTCTGCCACATCCACTGCAAATGATACAAGTGTCGGAGGCACGTCGATATCCTGGAATGTTCCTGACATACTGTCTTTTCCACCGATAGATGGAAGTCCTAATCCAAGCTGTACATCATATGCTCCAAGAAGCGCTGCAAATGGCTGGCTCCATCTTGATGGATCTTCTGTCATTCTGCGGAAATATTCCTGGAACGTAAGACGAATCTTACTGTAATCTCCACCGTTTGCCACAATTTTCGCCACAGATTCAAGCACTGCGTAAACTGCACCATGGTATGGACTCCAGCTTGACAGATACGGGTCAAATCCATAACTCATCATAGTCACTGTATCACATTTTCCGGTCAATACCGGTAATTTTGCAACCATAGCCTGTGTCTCTGTCATCTGATATTTTCCACCGTGCGGCATAAATACAGAGCCAGCCCCGATAGAACCGTCAAACATCTCCACAAGACCTTTCTGAGAACATACATTTAAGTCCTTTAAGGTATCCAACCATTTTTCTTTTACATCATCGACATCCTCTTTCACAAGAATACTGTCTTCTCTGTTCGGAATGTCAACTGCCACTGTTGTCTCCTGATGTGCACCGTTTGTATCAAGGAATGCGCGGGAAATATTAACAATCTCTTTTCCTCTCCATGACAATACTAATCTTGGAGTCTCTGTCACAACAGCCACTTCTACAGCCTCTAAGTTCTCTTCTTTTGCATATGCCAAAAATTGCTCTACATCTCTCGGATCAACGACAACAGCCATACGCTCCTGTGATTCAGAGATCGCAATCTCTGTTCCGTCAAGACCTGCATATTTTTTCGGCACCTTATCTAAATTCACCTGAAGTCCATCTGCCAGCTCACCAATTGCAACAGACACACCACCGGCACCAAAGTCATTACACTTTTTAATTAATTTACTTACTTCTTCTCTTCTGAACAGACGCTGAATTTTACGTTCTGTCGGTGGATTTCCTTTTTGAACTTCTGCTCCACATGTCTCGATAGACTCCTCTGTATGCACTTTAGAAGAACCTGTCGCTCCACCACAGCCGTCGCGTCCTGTACGTCCACCCAATAAAATAATGATATCTCCCGGATCCGATGTCTCTCTGATAACCGCTCTTCTTGGCGCCGCACCTAAAACAGCGCCGATCTCCATACGTTTTGCCACATAATCCGGATGATAAATCTCTTTTACTGCACCGGTTGCAAGACCAATCTGATTACCATAAGAACTGTATCCATGCGCCGCTCCTGTCACCAGTTTCTTCTGTGGCAATTTTCCTTTCATTGTCTCTTTTACGGACACAGTCGGATCTGCTGCACCGGTCACACGCATTGCCTGATATACATAAGTACGTCCTGACAATGGGTCACGGATTGCTCCACCAAGGCAAGTAGCTGCTCCACCAAACGGTTCGATCTCTGTCGGATGGTTGTGTGTCTCATTTTTAAAGTTCACAAGCCATTCTTCTTCCACACCGTCAACCACTACCGGAACAACGATACTGCACGCGTTGATCTCATCAGACTCTTCCTGATCTTCTAACTTTCCTTCACGTTTTAATTTGCGCATTGCCATAAGAGCAAGATCCATCAGGCATACGAACTTATCTTCTCTTCCTGCAAAAATCTCACTGTGTGTGTTCAAATAATGTTTGTATGCATTGACGATTGGCTCTTTGTAATCGCCTTCCCCAAAACTTACTTCTTTTAATTCTGTAGAGAATGTTGTATGACGGCAGTGGTCAGACCAATATGTATCCAACACACGAATCTCTGTCATAGAAGGATCTCTCTTTTCTTCTCCCTTGAAATAGTTCTGAATATGAAGAAAATCTTTGAATGTCATGGCAAGTCCTAAAGAATCATATAATTCTTTTAACTTGTCCTCTTCCATATCTTTAAAACCGTCAAAGATTTTTACATCTTCCGGCTCTTCAAACTGTGTAATCAATGTCTCTGGCTTTTCCATACCAGTCTCTCTGGAATCTACCGGATTGATGCAGTGCGCTTTGATTGCGGCAAATTCTTCATCTGTAATCGCACCTTCAATGACATAAGTCGTTGCTGACTTGATTACCGGCATCTCGTCTTCTTTGATGAACTGCACACACTGCACTGCAGAATCTGCACGCTGATCAAACTGCCCCGGCAAATATTCTACCGAGAAAATTCTGCTTCCCTCTTTCACTTCAAATTCTTCTTTATATAAAATGTCTACCGGCGGTTCGGAAAAAATACCGTTGCACGCCGTCTCAAATGTTGCATCTGAAATATTTTCAATGTCATAGCGAATCAGCACACGTACATTTTCCACCGTCTGAATTCCCAAATAGCTTTTTAATTCTTGTTTCAACTCTTTTGCCTGTACTGCGAATTCTTGTTTCTTTTCTACATATACACGTTTTACACTATTCATATTATCCTCCATCTGTAATTCCATTTTGGCTACTACCCTTATCCTACCACATTTCGCATCATTAGTATAATTAATATATCTTAACTCACTTATAAGTTTTTCTTATTCGCTTTCTGTCGGTGCAAAATAAGCATACTGAGAATCAACAGTATTGCCAGCATACCAATAAAAATACTTCCTATCCTAATGACCATATCAAAGAAAAATCCTTCCGGAAGCATTCGGATCATCAAATCCGTTGCAGGATCCAACAGCCATAAATCATTGTCAAAAAAGATCTCATGAAATAAGAAAAAATACTTATTAAAATCAGATGCGAACAATACTCCAAGACCTCCTGAAATTACAAGAAACGCTCCCAAACCTGTCAAAAATGATTTTGGCAAAATCCGTTTCCAGTTCCCCTTTGTGAAAATCAATCCACTCAACGAAATCACAAGCACGATAATCGCACTAAAACGCAGTGTCAGACCTCCCAAAAATAAATTCTGTACATCCACCATATGCGCCTTCTCCCGATCATTAAAAAATTCCTGTTTTTCTCCATTCACAGTTGTCCAAACAACCAGATCCTCCCTGTCTCCTCTCAGATACGCCATCATCTCTTCTGTCACATCCATGACATCATCCATCTTCATCTCCAAATCTTCCGTGACATTGTATTTTTCATATTCCTTTTCATACCACCCAAAATCACTGTAAATTCCGATTTCAAAACTGGAAATCAGTAAGATGACAATCACAGAAAGAATTGCTGTCATTCCCAAAAACCAATGTACTATCTTCATACATTCATCTTCCTTTCCCACTAAATTTTCTATTCTCTATTGTAATTCTATCTTTTACCCCTTATAATAAGAACAGCACTTTTATAAGGAGGACTAATAATGGATATCAATTACGAGTTATATAAAGTATTTTTTTATGTTGCGACAACCTTGAGCTTCTCGGAGGCGTCCAAGCAGCTGTTCATCTCTCAATCAGCCGTCAGCCAATCAATCAAAGCGCTTGAAAAAAAATTGGACCAGACCTTATTCATCCGGAGCACAAAACGTGTACAGCTAACACCGGAAGGCGAGATTCTCCTTCGTCATGTGGAACCAGCGATGAATCTGATCAAACGTGGAGAATCACAGCTGATTGATTCTTCTTCCACCGGAGGACAGATTCGCATCGGCGCAAGTGACACGATTTGTCGTTATTTTTTAGTTCCATATTTAGAACGGTTTCATAAAGAATTTCCAAACGCACATATTAAAGTAACAAACCAAACTTCAATCAAATGTGTAGAATTATTGGAAACAGGTCAGGTAGACCTGATTGTCATCAACTACCCGAATTCCTATTTGAGCAATCTTTATTCTTTTAAACAGATTGCGGAATTCAAAGATGTCTTTATCGCCAACCGTTCTTTTGCAGAACTGAAGGATAAAGCCTTATCATTACGCGATTTACTGAACTATCCTATTTTGATGCTCGATCGAAAAAGTACGACAAGTGAATTTTTACACAGTCTTTTCCAAAAACATCAGCTGGATCTCGTCCCTGAGATCGAACTCAGCAGCAATGATCTTTTGATCGACCTTGCTAAAATCGGATTGGGAATCGCCTTTATTCCGGATTACTGTGTCCCGAAAGATTCCGACGATCTGTTTGTGGTTCACACTGATGAGGTTCTTCCTACAAGACAACTCGTTGTCGTTCACAATGAGCATGTCCCGGTATCGAAAGCAACCTTGGAATTTTTAAACTATTTTCAACCTATTGAATAACCTTTTCAGACGCTTATATCAGACTCCGGTTCGATATAAGCGTTTTTCCAAAACTGCTCTACTTTCTCTCCGATTGTCTTTACATTACAATAAGTAAGTTTTCTCCACTCTCTTGGAAAAATCTCCAAATATCTTCTTCCTGCAAAGCGATCGTCCAAAAGTGCAATTACCCCTTTGTCTTCCTCCGTTCGTATAACACGCCCCGCTGCCTGAAGCACCTTGTTCATCCCCGGATACAAATATGCATAGTCGAACCCATTTTCTCCATGCCTGTCAAAATATTGTTTTAAAATCTCACGTTCATTGCATACTTGCGGCAGTCCGGTTCCGACAATCATCGCCCCAATCAGACGCTCCTTTGTCAAATCAATTCCCTCTGAAAAAATACCTCCCATCACACAAAATCCTGCCAGACTTCCTTCTCTTTCTGCTTCGAATTCCTGTAAAAATGCTTCTCTGTCCTGTTCATTCATATTCTGTTCCTGAATCATACAACACATCTCTTCTGTCCTGTATCTCTCAAATGTCTCCCTCACTTCTTCCATAAATCGGTACGATGGGAAAAACACAAGATAATTGCCTGGTTTTGCCTGCATGACATTCTTGATATAAATTGCAAATCGCTCATACATCTCATATCCGCGCCTTGTGTACTTTGTACTGACATCCTGTCCCAACACTAAAAGGCGATTCGCCTCTTTAAACGGCGAATGTGCGTACACCGCATAGTCATCCGTCTCTACGCTCAACAACCTTTTATAATACCGGATGGGCAAAAGTGTTGCCGAAAAGAACACAGTACTGTTGCCCTGACTTAAAAAATTTTGCAATTTTACTGCCGGATTCACACAGAATAATTTCAACTTAAAGTCTCCGCCTTCCTCCAATTCTGTATAAATCACATAATTTTCATCCACTTCTTCATAGATGTTAAGAAAGTTCCGAACATGAAAGTAGAACTCTAAAACTTCCTCATCTACCTGCTCCTTCTCTTCCAAAAGCTTTTGCAGACCATTCATTACATTCAACAATTTCAACGCAAAATGGGAAATACTATTATATTCTTTATAAGTCTGGCACTCTCTTTTCATCTCCAGCAACATTTGATTGCATCCCGCTAATTGCCGTGTCAGTTTCACACTCTCATATCTGACTGCTTTTTTCATCTGTAAAAACTCTTCTTTATAGAGAACCGCACTGTACATCTCCCTGCCACGCTCCACAAGGTTATGCGCCTCATCAATCAAGAATAAGTATTCTCCCTTTTTTCCCTCTGAGAAAAACCTCTTCAAATGTGCATTCGGATCAAACACATAATTATAGTCACAGATAATGGCATCCACCCACAACGACACATCCAGTCCCATCTCAAACGGACATACCTTATGCTTTTTCGCCTGAGTCTCTATATTCTCCCGGCTCATCTCCTCCATCGTAGTGATCATCTCATAAACCGCATCATTCACCCTGTCAAAATGCCCCTTTGCATATGGACATGCATCTGGGTTGCATTCCGCCTTTTCACAAAAACAGATTTTCTCTTTCGCGGTCAATGTGGCAACTTTATACTGCAGACCATTCTTTTTTAGAATCTGAAATGCCTGCTCTGCCACGGTTCTTGTAATCGTCTTCGCCGTCAGGTAAAAAATCTTATCCCCCAGTCCTTCTCCTACCGCTTTCACCGCTGGGAATATAGTTGCCATCGTCTTTCCTACACCGGTAGGCGCCTGAATAAATAATTTTTTCTTCCTCAGAATTGTCCGGTAGACAGATGTCACAAGCTCTCTTTGCCCCTCTCTGTAAGGATATGGAAATTCTGCCTCCTTTATGGTCGCATCCCTTGTCTGCCTCCACTCGACTTGAAAGCGCGCCCACTTCTCATATTGCATCACAATATCCAAAAACCATCTCTCCAATTCCTCAATCGAAAATGTCTCCTGAAAACGCTTCACTTCCTCTGTCTCCATCTGACAATATGTCATCTGTATTGTAATGCTATCCAGTTCCTGCTGTTTTCCATAGATATACCCATAACATTTTGCCTGTGCAAGGTGCACGCTGACGGGCTTCTCAATATATTCCAGCTCACGCAAGACTCCTTTGATCTCATCAACCACAACTCCATCTGCTGTCTTCTGAATTCCATCTGCTCTTCCCTCTATTTGAATCGCAAATCCCTCACAGGGAACCGTAATCTTTAACGGAACCTCCGCATAATAGTCAGATCCCATCTGTCTTTGAATCTTCCGGTGAATTCTTCCACCAAGCTGCATAGCCTCTTTATCCGGCAGCCCCGCTTTTCTATTATCAATATCGCCTTCCCGCAATATAAACTCCACCAAATTGCGAACAGAAATACGACTTATCTTCTCTTCCATCTGTATTTCCTCCCGCCTCATTATAGCATGTTTATTTATCCATGTGTAAAAGAAAAGCCCCAAACCTTCGGCTTACACCGCAAAAGATTCAGAGCTTCCTTCCATCACATATCTATGCTGCAAATTTTCTTAATGTCTTTTCAAAATTATCATTCTGTCCACCATACTGAACAGTCAGAGGCTGAGTCAAATCTAAGCTTAGAACTCCTAGAATAGATTTAGCATCAATTACCACACGGTTATAAAATACATCGATGTCAAAGTCGCACTGCCCAGCTGCTCTTACAAATTCTTTTACATCTTCGGTAGCAGATAGTCTTATTTGAAACTTCTTGTCCACTGTGATCACTCCTTTCATGGTATTGCTAAACACATTTTTTTATTATACCAATTCAATCGCTTGTCGTCAATTGTCGAATTGTATAATTAGAACTCATTTTTTGTCGATTATTGTACAAATTCAACCATGTTTCCACGAAACCGAATCGGTAAATGTTGTCTCTGTCTCTGGTAACTCTCTCTTTCTTCTATAGATATATTTTCAAAAAAGCCCTTCCAAAGTTCGGAGTACGTGTTCTCTGCATAGGATACCCTGTTTATCTTTTCTTTATTCAATTTTTCATTCCAAACAAGAAACCAATTCTGCTGTTTGCGATGTATCAGAAACATCTGGTGGGTCTCATCATAGATCATCCAGTTCTCTAACGGCAAACGATTTGCAAAATGATCTGCGATGCATGTAAGCACTTGATTTTTAGGTGCAATTTTCGAAAAAAGCACTCCACTCTCCAACTCAGAAAAACGGATAAATTCCTGAAAACAGTGTGCTTCATTCTCCACTGTTCTCTTTAGCTCGAACACTTTTCTAACCTGCTTATGCGACAAATGCTCCATAATCTTCCTTTTATCGTGTATTCGCCTCGCCTCCTGCATCATTCCAAGAACTGCATTCGCCTTCTTTGCATCCTCTGCCAATATTGCATAATAAATATTCCGGTACACCTCCATCCCCAGATTCTTTTTTATCATATTCTCCACTGCAATTGCCTTTTTCTCACTCTCCACACTTTCAGTGTATTCACAAAAAAGTTCCTGGTTCATCATCCCTTTCAGCGCAATCCCAGTCTCTCCGGAAGAGAGTACAATCTTCCACGCATCGTAAATTGCCGAAAAAATTCCTGTAATCGTATCATTGCATACAAAAATCTGCTTCATATCATCTTCTCCATTACCTAAAAACTTTATCCACTCTGTTTTGTTTTGCCCGTTCGCTCCCAAAGCTTACATCATCAAATAACGACAATTGTCTGTAGTTCATCTGTTCTACTGTAAGCGGCAGTTTTTCCCCTACATGAAGTAGATTGCGCAAAATATAATCTTGTTCTATCTTCGTCGGATACATCATCTTTCCATTACAGGTCAGAAAATATAACGCTCTCTTTAACACGACCCCCATCTTCTTTAAATCCGTAAAATCCAATGTTCCCATTCTTCTTGCTTTGACAATTCTTCCAGCAGATTTATACCCGATTCCCGGAACCCGCAAAAGCATATGATAATCAGCTCGATTGACTTCCACCGGAAAACATTCCAGATGTTCCAGTGCCCAATTGCATTTTGGATCTACCAACACATTGAAATTCGGGTTCTTTTCAGACAGCAATTCTTTCGCCTCAAATCCATAATATCGCAGCAGCCAGTCAGCCTGATACAAGCGATGTTCCCGCAACAATGGAGGACCGTCTCCCGTTCTTGCCGGAAGATGTTCATCCTCATTCACATGGATAAACGCAGAATAAAACACGCGTTTCAATTCAAACTTTTTATAAAGAGATTCTGCAACACTGATAATCTGAAAATCCGTCTCCGGAGTAGCTCCGATGATCATCTGCGTACTCTGTCCTGCCGGAACAAACCGCGGCGCATTCCGATAGACTGCTACCTCATTCTGATTCTCAGCCATCTTACTCTGCACAAGGCGCATCGGCGCTAATATATTTTTTCTATTCTTATGTGGAGCAAGCTTTTTAAGTCCTTCTGCTGTCGGAAGCTCCAAATTCACGCTCATCCTGTCCGCCAAAAATCCTGTTCTTTGTATCAGTTCCTGATCTGCTCCTGGAATTGCCTTTACATGGATGTATCCCTGAAAATGGAACTCTGTCCTTAACTTATAAAGCGTCTCATAAATCAATTGCATCGTATAATTCGGACTATGCAGAATTCCGGAACTCAAAAACAATCCTTCTATATAATTCCGGCGGTAAAATTCAATTGTCAGAGTACATACTTCATCCGGAGTGAAGGATGCTCTTCTCACATCATTTGAAGAACGGTTAATGCAATATTTGCAATCATAAATACATTCATTTGTAAACAAAATTTTCAATAATGAAATACATCTTCCATCTGCTGAAAAACTATGACAAATTCCAGCCTTCGCACAGTTCCCTATTCCATTGCCATCGTTCTGCCTGTCAACTCCGCTCGATGTACATGCCACATCGTATTTCGCCGCATCTGATAAAATATTCAGTTTTTCTAAAAGAGACATCTGTTCTGTGATTTTCATCTTTTCGCTCCTCTTTACTCGAATGTATGTTCTGTTTTTATATTATCACACAGAACAGATGTTTGCAATAACAAAATTATTTTTATATCATATTTATTCGATAATGCAAGAACGAGATGGAATACTCCATCTCGCACTAAAACTTTCATCTCAGATTAATTACTATTTTTTATATCTTTTCTTCACTAAAGTCGCCACTGCTCCAAAGGCACCCGCAAACATAGATGTGCATAAACCAATGCTTGCCACGTCACTTGTCTTTGGCGCAGCAGGCTGCTCATCTAGCTTTGTTACTTCATTTGGTTTATTTGACACCTTCTCTTTTACTGTAACAGTGATTGTCTTTTCCGCAACAGCGCCAGCCTTATCAGCCACTCTATATGTCACTTGATATGTGCCTGCTTTTGATGTATCAACACTGTTGAAAACAATATTGTCTTCTGCCAAAGTAATTGCTCCGTCTTCCTTATCTGTCACTGTCACATTCTTTAATGGATCAAAACTGTCTCCTACATTTAAAACTACATCTTCTGCCAAAATAACAGGTGCTGTATTTACAGTTTCCTCTGCATTCTTGATATTCAATGTAACTTTTAATGTATGTTTTCCTAATTTTGAAACACCACAATCATATTCATAGACGACTGGTTTTGTTCTGTCTTCCACAGTGACAGTTCCTGTATTTTTGTCCAATGTTCCGTTAGAAATCATCGCAACTTTTGACAAATCAATCCCCACATCTGTCTTATCCTGCAATTTAAATGTATTTCCATCTACTTCAATCTCTTTTTCTGTGGCTTCTTCCATATTAATTGTATCTAATGATGGCTTATTTCCAAGATTAATCCACATCATATTCGGTGTATTCGAACAATCAAATCTAATCAAGTCCTGATTTTTACTTACATCAATACTTGTAATTTTTGTATTTTCGCAAAATACATCTTGCAATTTCAAATTATTACTTACATCCAATTTAGTAAGGTTAGTAAATGAACATTCTAATGTTACTAAATTAAGATTTTTACTAATATCCAATTCTGTAATATCAGTAAATGCACATTCTAAAATCTCTAAATTCAAATTTTTACTTACGTCAATCGACGAAATATCTGTCTGGAAAATCAGGATCCTTTCCAAAAGTGGATTGTTTTCAAGATTCAAGCTACTTATCTTTGTGTTATCACATTCTACATCTTTCAGCTTTGGATTGTGAGTAATATCTAAATTTAAAATATCTACTTCAAAACAATACAAGACTTCCAATTCCGGATTCTGACTTACATCCAATTCTGTAATTCCGGTTTTTCCACAATACAAACGACGAAGTTCCGGGAAAAATTCAATTCCCTGCAAACTTTTTATTGCTTCATTTCCCTCTACATTAATCTCTTCGATTTTAGAAATCTCGTCTTTTGATAAAACACCGTCTTTATCCAAGTCTTTTTCTTTACTCAAATAATTTCTAAATTCCTCATCCGGAAAATGCGTCTCATCAACCGCAATGCTTTCTTCAATCATCTGCATACTTTCCGCATTTTCCTGTGCTTTGACAACTGCAGGTGTTCCGGCAAAAAATGTACCTGCTGTAAGCATTACTGCAAAACTCATTGCTATAACTTTTTTCAATTTCATAATTTTTACTCCTTTTTCGCATATTAAATGTAGAATGCTGTTTCTCTATATCAGGCCTCTGTTACATGTTAATCATTATACTAGAGGAAGAATAAATTTTCAATCTTCTTAAAACACTTTCCTTCTAAGCACATTTTTTAAGAAATTTTGAATTTTTACATTAATAAAATTGTTCAGATTTTTTTATAAGTTTTTCCATCCACAGCATCCTCTGCTGTTTCCAATTAAAGACATGATCCCTACATTACCAATTGCGTCACCTTTTCCACCGCCAATGTTGTTTGGATATTATGGACTCAAACATTTCAACATTCTGATAAAATTTAGGAATTTTAATGGTTGTACCCGCATTCGAATGAACGCCTATCACTTCTGTATTATTTTTTCTTGCCAGTGTTAAATAGGCTACTTCTCTAAATTCAATTTTTTTCTGTTTTTTCAGCATACGCTTTTCAATAATAATATGATTTTCAACTATTATTCTTCTTGCCTTTCTATTTAAAAAATTAAATACCGCACCAATGATACATACAAAAAACAACAAAATTCCTGACGTCACACCGTAATACGCACTCATCAAAAAGAAGATTACAAAAATAACAACGCAAACCGCATCGAAAATCACATAACCTTTGCCCATTTTCATAGTAATAGTTACGATATTAGTGCTCATGTTAACACCCACTTTATGTCTTTTTAATACTTCCATGATAAATACCCTATGTTCTGCAGTTGCAAAATTCAAAATACATTTATTACCTTGGTATAATTTCAAATTGCCACTGCCATCCATAGTAAATGACGTGATATCCTCACATCTCACTTTCTCTTCCTTACCACACATTTTTCTCCAATAAATTTCATCTCTTCCAATTTTAACATAAACACGACCATATAAAAAACTTATTGATAAGAAAAACAAAATAAGTAAAACAAAGCATCCTATGACTATTCCTTTTGTTCTTCCTTCAAGATTCGATGGCAAACTAGCTGCAAAAACAAGGATGATTGTAAAACCAATAGCAACAACCAAGTAAATAATTGAGAAAATTTTTCTATCAATAAACCTTTCCCCTAACTCCGTACTTGTTAATTCCTTTGCAGGTTTTTGAATTTTACTGATAACACCTCGTACAACCATAATTATAACGCTGTACAATAAGACTTTTAAAAAAATTTGTAATCCTAATGACATAATATCTCCTTCTAACAGAAGAACTTAGCTCTCCTAATTTATTTCTAAACATACAATGGACATTTTCCTGTTATCTTACCATACAAGGTACCAAAATAATCTTTCATATACTCAACAAATGACTGATCATCTTCTGCCTTATATATCGGACATAATGTTTTAAACAAGTCTTTGAAAATTGTCTTTGTGGTCTTTATCCCCAATACCATATATGCGTATTTCTTGACGGAATCAACCACACCCGCAAAACCTGACTTTTTACTTAAAAATCCCGATTTCAGCTTTTCTAATCCATATTTTTTTAGCAAGGAATTTCTTTCAGAAATCAATCTTTGTTGCATTTTACGAGTTAACGAAGATGCTTTTTTACCAGCCGCTTCAATAGCGTCCATTTTTGCTGTATTCTTCTTCAACGCTGTAATATTCTCTTCATACAAATCAGTTGTGGACTTTGTAGTAGGTGTTTTTGTTTTACTAAACTTACCTTTTAGAGCCTTAACACCTTGACCTATACCATAAAAGATACCAGATGTAACACCTCCAACTACTGCATCTTCTGCAACTTTAGTTCCATCAACTTTTCCTTCATCAATTCCTTGCGAGATTGCACTATTTGCAGCAGAGCCAACTGTTCCAGCTGCAACCGTTCCAACTAATCCAACACCAGGAATTGCGGAAACACCACCGACGATTGCTCCTTCTACTGCTGAACCAGCCAAAGACCCCCATTGGAATTTTTCCTGCTTTCCTGTAGCAATTTTAATTCCTTGAGAAACAGCATTTACACCTGCACTAGTAAGGGCACCAACCGCAGTTCCTACGCCTATAATTGCAAGTGTTGTAAGAACAAATAATCCATTAGCATCCACATACTCTGTTGGATTATCTCTACAATAGATATATTCATTCATAGATAACGGATCATCCTGTTGTCCTTTGACAAAATCTCGCGCACCAAATCTTGCTATATAAGGAATATATTCTCGTGCTTGTGCATAGTAAACTCCTGTCACACTGTCTCTTTGATATCCTGTATAGCCGAAAGAATGGAATTTGCTAGGTGCATATCCTAAGTCACAACCAAACTCATCATATCCATATGACTCCAACATACTACCTTCTTGACTTAGCAAGCGAATTGGACTTCCCATATCATCGTGCAAGAAGTATGAACGCATTCCATCATTATGTATAATTCCTGCAGACTTGCTATCAAATATATATGTTTGGGTTTCGCCAGCTTCTTCTTTTTGTAAGAGATTATTATATTGCCTTGTCATATCAAGCACATAACGAATCTGAACTTCTGGTTCATTCGGACTCATATATTGCGTTGCACCAATTCGATGGCCGAGACCACTATACTCATATTTCGAATATGCTCCTTCGGCATTTCTTGCTTCTGTCAAACGATTCATCGTACCATAAACAAATTTGCTCTTCATTTGCCCATTGTAATCAATCTGAGATAAGTTTCCTCTGGAATCATAAATATAATTCTCTTCACCGGTTGAATCAATTTTAGAAATCAATTGATTCAATATATTGTATCGGTAATTTGTCACACCATCGCTAGTAGTCATACGAATGCGATTGCCGTGTGCATCATATTCATAGGCATGGAGCAACGTGCCATCTTTATGCACGGATGTGAGTTTTCTTAAAGCGTCATAGCAATAAGTATAATGACCATTCTCTTGAGGCATATTACGACGACTCTTTATAATTTCTGTCTTATTTCCTTCACAATCGTATTTATAAATATATTGGTCAAGTATCCCATCTGCATCATTATTAGTTAATGAAGAAAGTAATCCTCTATTATCATACGAATATTCCGTACTGACACCATTTGGCATTGACTTTAATCGCAGATGACTATACTTGTCATACTCATATACGGTTATATTTTCCCCTTCCTCCAGAGATGTTAATCTTCTGAATTTATCGTAATTATATTTTACACTTTTACCATCTGGATATGTCAGACTTGTTCTTTGTCCAGACACATTGTATGTATATGATATTTCCTTTCCATCTGGATAAACTATATCAAGAGCACGTCCTGCCGCATCATTTTTAATAGTCGTTATCCCCGTCCAATCTTTCATTTCTTCTAACTGACGCAAGGCGTTATATGAAAGACGAACTTCTTTTCCATCAGCATACTGGATATAGTTTACATCTCCACTATTGGTATAACCATATTTAGTCAAATAGCCTTCCTTATCTATCTTCTCTGTTAAATATCCTTTTCCGTTATATGTATAACGTTCTTCGGCACCAACAGAGTCGATAATTCCAACTACGCGTCCTAGTATATCTCGATCATAACGTGTTACTACTTCCTCGCAGTTATTGTCTCTCCCCTTTTTCACAATTCGAACTAAATTACTATTTGGGTCATATTCATATTCAGTTTCATTACCAAGGGCATCAACCATTTTGAGCAATTCACTCTTCTCAGAATAGAAATAATGTGAACTATTCCCATTGCAATCTGTAACTGAAATAACATTACCAACTTCATCATATGAGTAACTTTTTCTATCACCATCAGCTTGTTCAGTTAAAATAAGTCTGTCTAAAGCATCGTATGTATGACATCTCTTATTGCCCATTACATCTGTATAAGAAGTAACATTTCCATTCAAATCGTATTCATATTTTTCAGAGTTACCATCTGGATACAATATCTCCTGAACTTTCTCTTCTCCCGGTAAATATTTATATTTTATTACCAAACCACTCTCATCTGTAATTGTATCAATATTACCAAGCAGCGTATATGTGTATGTACGGACTTCACCAAGGCTATTTCGCTCTACAAGAAGATTTCCAGCCTTATCATATTCCAAATGTACTTCATTATTCATCGGATCTATAATATGAATCACATGATCTTCTGTATCATATTCATATTGCGTGATGCCGTCATTTGGCTCTTTCACTTGTATCAATCTTCCTACCGTATCGTATGTGAACTCCTTGCTCCCCATGCAATCAGATTCCTTAATACAATTGCCATTTGCATCATACTGAAATTCTGTTATATTTCCCAACGCATCTGTCATTCTAGACATATGATTATCTTGATTATGCTCATATAATGCCTTTGCTCCATTCGGAAGTATAACAGCAGACAAATTCCACATCTTATCATATTCATAACATGTTTCATATCCTAACGGATCAACCACTTTCTCGACTTTATTAATTGCATTATAATGCTGACTACTTTTTGCACCATTATAATCGACCATTTCTTCGATTAATCCATTACTGTTATATGCATAGCTTCTACTATATCCTAACGCATTGATTTCTTTCACTATATTTCCGGCTACATTATATTCAAAATGGCTTTCATTGCCTCGTGCATCAACAACTCTTATTACGCGATTCAAATCATCATAATAATAGTATATCGTACCACCCCATTGATTTGTAATTGTTGCAATGTTCCCTTTTGAATCATATGTCGCTAACCTTCGACTGCCATCAGGATATCGTCTTTCAATAGGTCTGCCTTTTGCATCATTAATAACAGTAATTCCATTCCCCATCGAATCTTCAGTATGTACCAAATTTCCTTTTGCATCATAAGTATTTTTAACTTTTTGTACGCCATTAACACTCATGGATAGCAAACGCCCTGCCGCATCATAAGTCATATTCAATCGTCTCTTTAATGCGTCGATCTTTTGAATCAAGTTTCCCCTGTTGTCATATGACATACGCTGAATTCTATCCAAACGGTCCTTATACTTAATACACTGGTTCTTATCATTATATACAAAAGTTTCTGTTGTTCCGTCTGCATATCTAATTTCCGTATTGCGATACTTATCATCATGAACGAAAACAGTATGTGTCCCATTTCTTTCTATTTGAGTCACTGTATTATTTTCATCGTCATACTCAAAAGACATACTTCCGCCATCAGAAAACACCTGACGGACAACACGAAACTTCTTATCATAAACATTCTCAATGGTACATACTTCTTTTGAATTCTCAATATCCTTAATACGTCCATTCACAGCATATTCATAAGAAAAGTTCTTTCCTGTTGCAGATTGCACTTTGACAATACGGTTTTGGTTATAAGTAATTGTTACATCTCTTCCTGTGTGATCAACTACTCTTATAAGTAACTGTGTTTCTTTATCATATTCGTAGTTTAAACTATCACCATAATCGCTTACTGCTTTTATTAGCATTTTAGCTTCATTGTATACAAAAGAAATTCCTACAGCATTTCTATTTTCAATTCTGATTAATCTTCTTTCTTTATCGAATACATATGTATTGTCATCCGTATTTTTCAGATAAAACTGCTGATTATCCACAGTCAAATAATCCGTTGCCGTATTCTTTCCATGGTAAATTCCATTTTCTACTGCAAATGTTTTATGCTGACCATCTTCCATAATAATATCAACTTCACCTTCATCATTCATGGTCAAGTAAATTTCGTAATTATGTCGGAAACTTTTTCCGAGAACAGAAACCCTTGCATCTTTAGAATTATAATATCGGTGAAATGACAAAGGAACTGCACCGCCAATAGATAAGTCCTCATAATCATATATAAAATTTCCTGTTGATAAGTTCACAGGGTCAATGCTTGTCTCTACAGCATCTGGGTCTGTACCAAGCATGTTGTCTTCAATTTCTTTTTCTCTAGATGCTTTTGCTTCTTGTATTTTTTCTAAAGATGCAACTAACGTAGCATTCATTTTTTGCATATCCATATTTCCCCCATTTGGGTCTATAGTATCTGCAAGATTATTGATAAAACTAATTACACTCTCAGAAAAATTCACATTCTGTCTTAATCCACCTTGATAGCGTGTATCTATATTTTTTACATTTGTAAAAATCTCCTCTATTCTCTGCGAGGTTGTATTATTTTTATCAATAATTTTCTTGTGATATTCGTCTAAGTTATTAATATATCTGGATATACTTAATGCTCCAAACCAATACTGAATTTGAAGTCCTGCATCACTAATTCCATCGCCAATTTTTCTCCACAATGTTGTTTCAGTTGCATCTTTAACATATTCCAACAATTTTTGCTTAGCACTTTCTGAAAAGTCTCTTATCATTTCATTTCACCGCCTTCTTATAACACCTTTACCTATATCTTTCAAATATCTTTTTCATCATTGATGTGTATTACTGTAAACGATATTAGGATTGTTCTTTTTCTCGTCCTATTCCGTCTAAAAACTCCATTCTAGTTGTAAATAATTCCTCTACAACAGATTGTCCTGCATCCCAAACATAATTCAATCCTTTTTTCACAAGGTCCATTATTGATTTAGTATTATTGCCAAAAAATTTTGCATGTACAAGAATATCTGCCCCTAATGACACTATCGCACCGACTGAAAATCCAATCATTGTTCTCGCTATCCAAGTAGTACTGCACCACATCCTCTTCCAACTGTTAGGCATATTTTGTACTATTTATATTCTAACATCAGTGATGTTACTAAAAATAATAATGCTGAATTATATCTTTTATTGCTTCTTTTGCTCTTTTAGAAAACACGAAAAAATATATAATCCACAAAACAAGAATCATAACCAAATACACCATAATAGCCATTACAGTTCCTTCCCCCACTAAACCCGTTGCAAACAATTGAGAGAGCACTCCTGCTGCCAATACCGGAGCAAATAACGATGAAATGATAATTAATACGAGATAGGTAATTTCTAAAAATGTTTTTTTCCTAGCACATATCAATCGACCATCTTCAATATCTATTTTCCATAAAAACCTAGGTCCAAATATCATTCCTCTTCCTTGTTTTATTTCAAATAGCCAATTACTTTTACGCTTGTTTATATATACTGTTCCATTTTGTTTCGTTTCTATAATAGATTTTTCTCCAAATCGCTTTTCTATCTGTGCTTTACTTAAACTAATCTCTATTACCATACTACTCCTTTCATTTATGCATAACATTTTTGCGAGTCATTAGTAAATACCCCACTGACCCATTCTAATCCTGTTTTTAGCCCCATTTTCATCCAATCACTAAATGTCTTCCCACCTATAATGATACCATCTGTCAATAATGAATAAATTATATTTGTGACTAACCCAATCACTGCACCTACCACAGTACCTACTCCAGGGCATATGAGCGATCCAACAAGCATTCCTATTCCAATTCCTCCAGCACCTACTACTACATCTGTTGTTATATCAGCTACATATTCTTCCCATCCCGCATCTATACTCTGATTTTCTTTAACATCGTCATAGACATTTACGCCAATAAATATTACATCTGCAATTGTTCCAACAACATCTAATACTTTCCCAACGGTTGCAGCACCTTTATGAACAGATTCTATATCCAATGCCTTTGTTTTTTCCCAAATACCTTTCCCTATATTATTAGGTCTCACACTATTGTTAATCTCTTTTACAAACTGATCTTCAAGAACTCCTGTTACCGCTTTAGTACCTTGTAACGTATAACTTGTAATAGCACTATCACCTGCATACGCATCTTCTTTAAAAACTGGAAACATACCATTTAAGTCTATTAAATCCAACGGACTATTCCAACAATATCCGTAATGATTCATAGTATATGGGGTTTCTAAAAAACCTCTCACTTTATCCTCATTTACAAAACGTCCTATCTGTGGATCATATCGTCTTGCTTGTGCAAAACAAAGTCCACCTACTTCATCCATCTGGTATCCTGTAAATCCAAATGCCTGACTATTTCGCGGTTGATCTACAAGGCCTAACCCAAACTCATCATAAGCAAATGCTTCATAGCTCATACCATCTGCGTTCAATAACTGCATAGGACTTCCCAAATCATCCTGAAGATAGAATCTTTCTTCTCCATAGGTTTCCATTGTAGCTACGTTTCCGTCCCAATAATAAGTCTCCGCATTACTTTCTCCACTATTTGTCTGCAAAAGGTTATAGTACTGGCGGGTCATATCAATGGTATACTGGATTTTCTTCTCTGGCTTTTCAGGCATCATTCCGGTATAGATGTTCTGCTCCATTCTGTGTCCCAGACCATTGTATGCGTAAGTCGCATTCTTCTGAATACCGTCCACAATTCCCACAGATGCTGTCATTCTGTTTGTTGCATCAAAAGTAAAGGCTTTTAACACTTCATCATTTGATTTCATATTTAAAAGATTTCCTCTATAGTCGTAACTATATATTTTTGATGTAACTGCATCTACTTCTGATACAAGCTGATTATTTATGTTGTATACGTAATTCGTTACGTTTTCTGTTCCTGTTGAATAGTCTCTCTTTTGTGTTCTATTTCCAAATGCATCGTAGCTATACTTGCGAAGCAATACATTATTCTGATGTACTTCTGTAAGTCTGCTCAGTTCATCATATATATAAGCGAATGAACCATTATCTACATCAACACCTGCACGGTTCTTTTCTGCACCTATCTTATTTCCATAGAGATTAAATGTATACTTATAACTTTCAGATATACTTTCACCCTTGTGTACGATTTCATCTACTCTGCCGAATGCATTATAATGATAGGTTGTAGCAACGCCATTCGGTAGCATCTTCTTGTTAATACGACCAATTTCATCATAAGCATAACGAACAGTGTCACTTCCTGTATGAAGTGCCACTAACTGCATTGCCTGATTATATTCGTACTCTGCACGTTTTCCATCCGGATAGAGCACTGCAAGTTTTTCTCCCATTGCCCCCCATTCATATCCAGTTGTTTTTCCATATGAGTCTGTTACAGATAATGCTCGTCCCATCTTATCCATAGTAATGGACGTAGTTCCCAGCATATCTTTTACTTCCTGAAGACGACGAAGTGCATCATAGGATAATGCGACTGTCTGTCCATCTGCATATAATACTTCTTCTAATTTTCCTGATGTTCCATATGTAAACTGTGTTAGATATCCATCTTTGTCTTTCTTGGAGACCATGTTTCCATTCTTATCATAAGTATATGATTCGATAGCCCCCAATGGGTCTGTAACGCTTGTTACATGCCCTTCTAAATCCCATTCAAATGACGTATGCTGCGCTTCTTCTCCATTTGTTCCAGTACAAATAGTCTTTGTGAGATTTCCCATAACATCATATTCATAGAAAGTTTCATTTCCCAAAGCATCTGTTACTTTAAGAAGATTTCCATTTGGTGAATACTCATAATTCGTCTGATTACCTTTTTCGTCTATAATCTTAGTAACATGGCCAACTGCATCATAAGAAAAACTACGTTTTCCACCCAGCTGATTGATAATTCCCACGATTCTATTTAGTTTATCGTATTCAAACGATATGGTATCACCTACACCATTGATTCTGGTAAGTAGGTTTCCATTCTTATCATAGGTATACTCTTCTGTTGATCCATCCGGATTTTCCACGCGCTGTAATCGTCCACCTTTTTCATATGTGTAAATCATCTGACTGCCATTTGCGTAACAAATGTGTTCTACTTTACCCATGTTGTTATAGCTTACACTTGTGGTATTTCCTTCTGCATCTGTTATGCTAGTTCTTCTGCCACTATCATCATAGGTATAAGATGTCTCGAAACCTAATGCATTGATAACAGTAATCAGGTTACCTTCTCTATCATACTTAAACTCTGTCTTTGCTCTGTCTGGTTCAATTTTTTCTATAAGCCGGTTTGCTGCATCATAAACAAACACCGTTTTGTTTCCTACCGCATCTGTCTCACTAATCTTATTTCCTACCGCATCATATTCATATGATATATTTCCACCTAGTGGCAAACTAACTTCTTTGATACGATTGTTCTCATCGTATACATTAGATAAAACAGCACCATTTGGCATAGTCTGTGAAATCAGATTCCACATCTTATCGTATGTAAATGTAGTAGTATGATTTTCTTTATCTATTGTGGATGCCACTTTGCCAATTGCATTGTAGTCAAAATGCAATACATATCCATCAAAGTCATCTATCTTTTCTACTCGTCCGGATGCATTGTATTCGTAGGTTCTGTCGTTCCCTTCTGCATTTGTAACCTTTGTAATGCGATTTGCTTTGTCATACTCATAGTTAGAGTCATTGCCATTTCCATCAATCGTTTTAATGACACGATTCAATGCATCATACTGATATGATGTTTCTATGCCATATGCATCTGTGATGGAACTTACATTTCCGTTCGCATCATAGGTAAGAGCAATCTTGCTACCATCTGCCTGCAAAATTTCTACCGGATGTGCCTGCTCGTCATAAGTAATCCATACATTTTCACCGTTTAAATTTTCTGTACAAATTAATCTGCCACTAGCATCATAATGATTCTTAAGACGTTCTTTACCATTGACGCTGATAGCAACTAAATTGTTATTTGCATCATAGGTATAATTGGTACGTTTCTTTAAGGAATCCACTATCTGTGTAACATTTCCTCGATTGTCATATGCCATACGGCTAGTGTGTCCATTTCTGTCCGTCTGACTGATGCAGAAATTCTTTTCATTATAAATAAACTTTTCACTCGTCCCATCAGAATAAATCGTCTCTACATTTCGATAATTTTCATCATGTACATATGTAGTCTTTACACCATTTCGTTCCGTCATAGTGACACGTTTATTGGCATCATCATATTCAAAGAGCATCGTTCCACCATCTGGGAATGTCTGCTTTGTGACACGATATTTATTATCATACTTATTGGTAACAGCCACTACTTCTCTTGCATTTACAACTTCTGTAATCCTACCATTAATACCATATACATAGCTATAAACTGCTCCTGATGCCATCACTGCTTTTGAAAGGTTTCCGTTTTCATAAGAAAGCTCCACTGTTCTTCCGGTATGGTCTGAAACCGATGCAAGCATATGATTTTCATCATACGCATACATCAATTTAGAGTTGGTATCTGTAATAGCCTCAACTAAAAAACCCAACTCATTGTAAGTAAACGTAATACCTCTACCAAACCAATTTTCCTGACGATGCAGTTTTCCATTTAAGTCAAAAAATGTACGCTCTTTACCTTGTATAATTAAAGTAAATCCCGTTTCCGTTTTTTCTAAATCTTCTACCGCAATCGTCTTTCCAACATATCTTCCATCTGAAGTCTTTTCAAAATGATGAAATTGACCATCCGAAAAACGTACGCCTAATTCACCATCTTCCTTTTCTTCTATAGCGATATCATAGTTATGCAAAAAACATTTTCCCAATGACCCGATTCTATTATCTTTAGAATTATAATACCTGTGAAAAGAAAGCGGAATTTCCCCTCCAATCGCCAAATCTTCATGATCATACACGAAATTACCGGTACTAAGATTTACAGGATCTGCACTCATTTTTACAGCATCAGGATCCGTTCCAAGCATATTATCTTCAATTGTCTGTTCTTTTGCCGCTTTTGCTTCTTCAATTTTCTCTAATGAAGCCTTTAATATACCACTCATTTGTTGCATATCCATATTTCCCCCATTCGGATCTATGGTATCTGCGAGATTATTGATAAAATTGATTATACTTTCTGAAAAATTTACATTTTGTTGTAATCCGCTTTGATAACGTGTATCAATGTTTTTTACATTTGTAAAAATTTCTTCTATTCTTTGGGAAGTTGTATCGTTCTTATCAATAACTTTTTTGTGATATTCATCTAAATTGTTAATATATCCGGAAATATTTAATGTGCCAATCCACTGCTGAATCGTTAAACCGATATCGCCAATAATATCACTGATTTTACCCCAAACAGCTGTTTCAGTAGCATCTTTAACATATTCCAACAACTTTTGCTTAGCACTTTCTGAAAAATTTCTTTGCACTACATCCCACCGCCTTCCTACCGCTTGGAGCTATTACTCCTGTATCTTTGTAGCAGCCTCTGCATCTTTTGTTTCGACAGAAGCTTTCCTTTGTCTCATATAGGATAAAGTGTTTGCCACAAGTGACACAAACGCATTCTGCATATCTTGAAGAGATTTAGTAAGTTCCACCATTTGTGTTATCGATCCTCCGCCATTATCGCCCTGATCTACGGGGTTCTTTTTATAATTTCCCCACTCTGTATGTAAACTATTCAATTCTCCTATATATTGATCGAGTTTTTCATTATCTATTTTTGTAGCCATTTTCTAACCCTCACTCTCTAATATAAATAAGAATCTGCTTCGTCTACTTCTGATAAGAAGGCCAAGCACATTCCTTTTGCCTCTTCGCCCATATCTTTTACGATATCTTTTAGATTTTCAACATATTCAATAAAACTAGTTAATGCTTCTGCTGTCGCACCTTCCATAATGGCATCACTCAAAATATTGTTTAAAATAACAATGTACTTGTCGATACCTTGTTGTAAATCACGTGTCCACTCTGTAATCTGTTCTGCTTGAGAATTAACATAGTCATCATCTATTTTTAATTCTGTATTAACACTTGCCATCTTATCATCTCCTCAACAATTAACTATTATTTGCTTCTTCAGCCTTTCTCCTCTCTTCCTCCGCCCTTCTTCTAGCCTCTTCTCTTTCTTGTGCCTCAATTCTCCTAATAGCAGCATTCAGATTACAAATCTTACTATTGCAATCTGCAATTGAATTTTCCAATATCCTTATTCTGTTTTGCTTTCTTATTATTTCTTCTTCGGTTCTTTCAATTCCACTTGCCAAGCCACTATTTACTGCGTTATATTCTGCACCTTCAAACAACGTATTCATATTACTACAAAAGTTATTTACAATCTTAGAATTAATTTTCATAACCATATTCGTACTTGATAATTTATTGACACTTGTACTTTTGCAACTGGAAAGTGTACTTTTAAGAGTTGAAATTTTATCTTTTGTATCATTTAACTCACTAATTTCTCTATTTAAAGTATTTATTTCATTCTGATATTGATTTATCAACTGTCTATTTCTTGAAATTTCATTATAACATTGAGATTTGGTCATTTTCTTCACCTCGTACTCGTTTTTGATATAACCATTAGCAGTATCTTTCTTACTGCTAATGGTTTTTTCGGAGTGCTAATATAATTAACCTCTAACAGCCGCTGCACCTGCGGCATCATCATCTTGACGTGCTTGCATATAACTCTGAATATAATCAGAAATACTCTGAACTGCTTCAATAATGTTTTCCAATGCAGGTTTGTATTCATCTTCAAACCTCTGAATGAATGCATCTGCAGTTTGGTTTGTCCAACCTTCTTGAAGTTGTCCATTCATAGTAATCAATGCATTTAACGCTTCACTAATTGCTTCTGCTTGATTTCCATATGTACTGACACCAGTTGTAAGCACCTCATAATCGACTTTGTTTACTGCCATTTTTTTCGCCTCCTTAAAATTTTATGTAAAACTGTTATCACAGTTTTTACCATTAATTAATTGTTCTAACCTTTTTCACATCACCGTCTTCAACTAAATATGCGTCTCCATCGTCTAACGGTTTTGTATATTTTCTAGTAAAGCTTAACGGAATATCTATTATTTTAATGTTCGATATCTCATCAAAGATAATGTATTTTTTACGTTCTTTAATAATCTTCAAGATTTCCGGTGCGTTAAATGGAATGCTTGCATTATTGATATCTGTAAATATGAACAAAATTTTCATTCCGCTATATTTACTCCAAATTTCCTTCAATATCGCCATTGCATTCTTGTTACTGCTCAATGCCAATATTGCATCATAGTTGTCAACTATTACAATTATCCATGGTTCTGATTCCTGTATATTAGAACGCCTATTTATGTAATTCTGATATCGTTGTTCTGCAATTTGTCCAATCTCTGTAACAATACTTGTTGAACTATCAGCATCTATTGAATAAAACACTGTTTTTGGAAGCATTTCTAACTCAGACCACTTTCCTGCCATTGAATCTAATACATACAATTCTGCATCGCCGAACTTCTGTTCCAAAAACATGTGAATCATATACTTGACAAATGCTCTCCTACTTGTCTCCTTTTTACCGGACAAAATAATCATATCATTCTCACTTAGATTAATATTCAAAGGCTCAACAGACGCATAATCCAATCCTAGCATTAACTTGTTTTCTGTATTAGCCTGAGCAAAATGTTTCTCAATATATGCTATATCTAAACATTTTGGTATTTCCGGAATTACTCTTGCTTTCATTCCTTTATATCTTTCATTACATTTCCCTACATATTTTTGGATATTCTGAACTCTCTCGTACTCTTTATTTCCTTCAAAAGCAAGATACATCTGACATTCATATGTTGCTTTATTAATCTGTATTAATGCTCTTCCCGGCACATTTGGTAATTTTGTCCTATTTCCTTCAAATAACATAGTATATTCCGAAGATTCATTACAGAACAGTGCTATTCTACCTTCAAAGTTATTCAGATATCTGTAGCCAACTCCTGCTGTTTGACCATTGGACACTAAAAATGTAATTCCTACTGAATTGCCATCTCGGCAAACTGGTAATAACATATCATTATCCTGTAAATACAGTTCCTTAAGTGCTGTCAGATTATCTATCACAACCACAATCTGAGGTAAATCACGATATCCCGCTTCTTTATATGATGCAAATGAACTCACCCCAACTTCTGCAAGTTTTGCCTTGCGAATAGCTATCTCATTTGATAACAGTCGGAATAAATTCTTGACCTTTTCATCTTCATGAGAAAGCACAACACCACCCACATGATTTAAATTTTCGAAATTTTTCAAAATCATAGAGGCAAAGTCAACAATGTAAATATTCAACTCCTCTGGCGAATAATGCTCTGTAAGACTGCGAATTGCAGTTTGTAAAAAGTTTGTCTTTCCAGTTTGTGTTGAACCAATCAGCATATAATTCATTGCTGTAATATTCAAATGATGTACCATTTGAGTCTGATGTTCCGGATCATCTACTAGTCCAAAAGATGCATAAACTTCCTCTGAATCTACTCGTTTACCAGCATCAAAACATAACTTTTCTGGTAATGGTGGCATGCATATATCAGATAACTTTTTAATTCCTTCCTTATCACAGTAATCATGGATATACGCAACAATTGCTTCTAATTGATTCTGAACATTTATTTTTCTTTTTTTCTTCTTTCTTATATAAATCGGTTTACGATTTCCCGAAAATCCAACCTCAGATATTACAAACTCTTTTTCTGCTTCATTAGCATCAATTGTCGCTTGTGCCCCACTATAAGCAGATTGAAATAATTCAAATATTTCATTATTTCCAACTTGTAAATATGCTCTACCTGGTTCCTTAATCTCAGCCGCCAGCGGAGTTTTTATTACTTCATTACTGTCTTCTTTAGACTGAACCTTCAGACATAACTTAAATTTTGAATTTGACCAAATTTGTGCATCTACCACACCACTCGGCTTCTGCGTTGCTAAAATCAAATGAACGCCCAAACTTCGACCAATTCTAGCAGCACTAATAAGTTCTTTCATAAACTCTGGTTGTTCCGCTTTCAATTCAGCAAATTCATCCACAATAATAATCAAATGTGGCAATGCTTCGGACACTTTTCCTTCTTTATACAACTGAATATACTTATCAATATGGTTTACTCCGGCACTTGCAAAATAACTTTGTCTCTTCATCAATTCAGCTTTAATGGATTTAAGGGATCTTTGTATCTCATTCCCATCAATATTCGTAATTGCTCCGATAAGATGTGGTAACTCTTTAAACTGATTTACCATACCACCACCTTTAAAGTCGATGATAACGAACCCTATCTCATATGGATGGAAATACGTAGCTGCCGATAAAATAAATGATTGTAATATCTCACTCTTTCCAGAGCCAGTTGTACCTGCAACTAAACCGTGTGGTCCATGGAATTTTTCATGCAAATTTAAACAAACAACATCATTTTTAACATTTACACCCAATGGGACTTCCATAGTTTCATATATTCTTGAAGTGTTCCAGCGTTCCTTCAATTCCAAATCGTTTGCTGAATAGATACCTAGTAACTCGAATAAAGAAATATTCTTTCTAAGCGAACTCTCTAAACTTATTTCTTCACAATAAACTGGAGCCAAAATATCACTTGCTCTTTGCATTCTTTCATATGGAATGTGAGCATATTTAAATTCCGTCTTATCCGTTTTATTTTCACTTGCATAAGTATAAGCCGAACAGTCTTCTTCTAAGACTACTATCTGACTACAGTGCAATGGTAAATATTTCTTCTCCATTTCAAAGAATATAAATGTTGTATTAAGTTCTGATGCCTGTTCAATAAATCTTGATATCGGATGACTTTTGATTCCATTATCATTTAGTATGAAAATAACATTGTGTCCCGGCACATTTTTATTCTCGCTGCGATAATTCAATTCTTTGTACAAATATTCAAATACAATATTTTTACTTTCCGCATCACACACAATATTTCTAAAGTTCGGATTTGGTTGAATGTGTGGAATAAGTTTTAACCAGTCATATTCCTGAACATCATCAATAAAAGCATAAACATTTACATCGCCAAAATACTGTCTACTTACAATATCTATTAATAGACATTTGATAAATTCATTTTGACTTTCTTTTCTACCAATGACGCCGATAGCGTTTGCATCTTTTGCCTTCAAATATATTGGTGCTTCTTCAATGTATTTGTATTCCTCTGATAGCTGCGTTGGAATTTGACACAAATCATCACCAGTTTCCAACTTTTCTTGTTCCTTGTACTCAATTTTCCTTTCAGCTTCTCGCTTTCCTATGCCTAGATATACATCCAAAAAATCTTCATCTTCTGGTGTTCTGTCAAATAATTCTGCTGAAAATGATTCAATATGTTCTAAATCTTCTTCAGTACTGTAATATTTATCACGTAATATCGCCAATTCCTCATTACGCGCAGTTATAATTTCCTCTCTCTTTTTTGCAATGTAATTAAGATAAACACTTCTACGTTTCTCACAATCCTTTTTGTATTTCCTCTGACCATGAATAATACTTAAGACAGAAGTAATTACCCCCATTCCCATTGAACAAATACTAAATATTATGTAAGTTCCTCTAGATTCACTCATTATTCCACGTAACACAACTACCAAAACAAACATTACAATTGTTGGCATTAATGATGTAACGATATTCACTTCCGGTTTTGTAGGAATAACATCTGGATCTAGAATTTTTATCTTTTTTTCTTCAAGCACAGCCTTCGATCTTGTATTTCTAACAAACATTGGATATGCATCACTAATATCCACTTGCTCCACCATTTGCCCTATTTCATTTAAACGTATATTTTTTTTACTAAAATAAAGTTGCTTATCTTTATAATATGCCGAAAAATCCGCTACAGAAATAAAATCAAAATCTCTCAGCAACGCTTTTTTATTTATTCTCTTGCCGTTAAGATATGTTCCATACTTAGAATTTTTTTCTAATAGTTCTATCCCATTGTTTGTATGTACAATTGAAACAAACGTATCTTTTCCATATTCTGTAGACAGTTCAATATTTGCACTAGACTTATCACCTATATTTAATTCTGATATTTGTGATAAATCAATTTTCAAACTATAATCTGTCCCATCTGCACCAAAATCGATTAAAAAACGAATCTCAAATGCAACCTCTTCTGAGTTTGCATAGCATATGCTTATTACATCGTCATGTATCAGTTCCGAAAACAATAATTTACGTACATCCCCCCTACTGATATACAAATTATCACAACATAATATATTCCAGTTTTCTTTTTTCTCAAAGGTAATTTCTATATCCTCGAAAAAATTTTCTGGATTCAATCTAAATTCACAATTTGAAGTAGATCCCAATTTTACTCGTTCTAATTCTACTGGAATTTCAAATTCTTTATAAAACACCTGATTGCTTACAATTAGTTTATATTGAAAATCCATCTCTAACTCCTTTTAAATATTATTTTTGTTCCATTTCTAATACCGTATTCCGATAATTCTTTATTCCCATGCAAAAATGCTATTGGATTTTCTGCCACTAAATAACAATTAAATATATTGTCAATATCCATCTCCAAGTCAAATGCCTCATTTAGCGCTATAATCAAATCATTCGCTGTAATATTTGTTGGGATTTCCAATTCTTCTTTAATATTATTTTTTAAGTTAATAAATTCAACAATTGCTTTCTCATTCATATTTATACCTCTTCTACACAAATAAATATGCTACTTTTTGAATACTAGTATAATTCAAAAAATCTGAACATTTCATTTGACTATACTGAGAAATATGTTCAACATATTCGTTAATCGTAAAATTTACCGAGCATTGAGATGATATCAAATAATTATCAACTTCTTTATTAAAATCGTTACAAATGTAATAATATTTTTCTGTGTTAGTTCCATTAATATTTTTCGTCAAAGCATTTGTCGCCAATACCGACATCCTATTTTGTTTCGTCACAAAAACAACTTTATCAGCCATATTCAATAACTCTGTTTTTTTGTCATCAAATACACTGTCAGTATCCAACACTATAAAATCAAAATCTTCCGATTTTTTTGCTTCTTTTGCCAATACAGTATATATGTCCGATGATATTCCAACAGACATCAATGCTGTTTTAAACGGTGGTAAATAATTAAATATTTCTGTTCTAATTAAATGCTTTACTTTCTGATAAATATTTCCTTTCACACTTACTAAATCAACATAAATATCATTTCCTACTATCGGCACTTCATTTTTCAACAAATATTGAAATGTTTGCAGTTGTTCAGCATTAATATATAATACCTTTTTGTAATTCCGAGTTAAACTTGCGCTAATCCCCATTGCAATAGTTGTTTTTCCCACACCGCCAGATGCCGAGGTCACTACAATAATTTGAGGTTCTTTTTTTTCACTATTTTCTATATTCAGCACGGATATACTTTTTCCAACAATTTCACTGAATATTTCTTTCGTGCTAGTATATTTAAAAATTCTAGTTACATTCAGCTCTGCCGTTTGCTCTTCTTCTCGTTGCTCCGTCATCATAAATATATTTTTTAGATTGTGTTTTTGCAAGGTTACATCGTACAATTCTTCTGAAACAATTAGAATTTCTATCGTCTGAGGCGTAGAAAACATTTCTTCAAAGTATTCCTGATCTGTAATTATTTCTAAATCAATTTTTTCAAAAAATTCTTGCACAAATTTAAATTGCAAAGGTAGTATGTAATTTATATCTGTATCCGCTATTATAATTCTTGGCTTTCTCATCTGTTAATCTCCAAACTCACAATTTGCAATTTGATAAACCACAAATTATTGTGTATTTTTTACCAACCACTTAATTTTTAACCTTATTATTATGATTTTTTCAACAATTTTTATGTATTTTATATTATCATAGACAACACTTTTATTCAATCAAAAATTGTAAACTCAGTCTATCAATATTACATTATGCTTACTTGAAAATCACTGTTTGCCAACCGTATAATATCCCCATTTTTTATAATCTGTGGCGTCCCCGGCTGCAGTTTTATCCGATTTACAAATGTTCCATTTGCGCTTTGTAAATCTGTAATAGTATAGTCTTCATCTCTTCGATCAATTCTGCAATGCACGCGGCTAATCATTTTATTAAAAGAAATCACTCCATCTACCATAGATGTATTTTTCCCAATTATAAAACTTTCTTTATTAATCTCCAGCTCTACTCTTACTGAGGAATTAATCGCAATAATCCGAACTTTCTTTGTATGCAAACTCTTTTCTGCAAACGTCATTTTGCTTTGTACCTGTACTTTTCCGCCTTTCATTTTATGATACAACTCTTCTAACGTAAGCATTCCATTTGCCAAATCGGCTGCCAGCTGTACTATTTGAGGTGAACTTTGCACTCTCCCTTCTGAAATAATTCTTACAAGCTCTGTCCGTATTTCGTTTTCAAATATCATATCATCATGGTAAATTCTTTTTTCCACCGGAAGATAAATGAAACCCACTTTATACGTAGTGGAATCCACATAAATTCTTTCAGCAGAAATATCTATATTCTGACAAGTTAAAAAACCATTACTTTTGACATCAAAAATTCTTGATAAAATATTTGTTACAATTATCAAAAAACTTTCCGCCTCTAATTTCGGCAACATATCCGTAAAGGACTGGTACCCCTCTGTAAGATAATAAAGTTGAACCTTCCCATTATAAAGCATTTTCATACACGGAATCAGACCTCCATCCTGCTGATTTTGCAGCACTTTATACTCCGTAGAGGAAAATATCGAGCTATCATTCAAAATATAAGAAAAATTTGCTCCACACTTCATCTCTGTTATATATCCTTTTTCTATTAATCCATTCATCTTATCACCCTTCCTTTCCTTCTCACTATTTGCCACAAGTTCCATTATGATTTCTCTCATAATCCAAATTCTGACAAATAGTATCTCCAGTATTCTCATGCAGCCATGCCGCATGAGAATACTAACTAAATACTAATATTTTACACTAATTTTCTTCTTTTTTTCTTTTTCTCATAATCACGAGCAGACTTAACCCTCCAGCTATCACTACAAATCCTCCTATAGTTCCCCAGAAAAGAGCTTTATCTGCATACCAGCGTACAAAGAAATTTGTAGACACTGTAACAGAGTTATTAAATGCGTATACACTACTAAAATTCTTAGAATTTGTATCTGTAATATTACCGGCAAGATCTTCTACAACAATGCGCACTTCCTGAGCACTGCTACTTTCATCAATTACAAAACTTCCTTCATAATTATTCAAATCTTCATCAAATTCTTTCACAGACTCGCCAACTTGTTTATCATCTACAAATACCTTCACAGATTTCAAAGCAATTGCATCAAATACCGTATATTTTACTTCAACTTCCTGTGCGTTGATAATATCTTCTTCCAGTCCTACAACACTTGTAATTTCAGGCGCTGTACTGTCTACTCGGAACAATATATTTTTGTCTTTATAATTACTGTTTTCCAGTGTATTTCCTGTTGCATCTTTCGAAGAAACAGCTATTTTATAGATACCATCAGAATCAAAGTTCTTTTTATCAATGACATATTCATATTGGAACCATCCACTGTCACCAACAGAAACCTGATCATTGATTACAGGAGAAATTTTATAATTCACTTTGTCTAACGGTTTTCCATCACAAGTCACCTCAATGTTCAGTGTTCCCGCAAGAAGCCTGTCTGCATTATATTCCGTGATAACTAAATCTTCTTTGACCTCATCTACATAAGTGCCTCCATTCTTTATCAAGGAAATAAGATAATCACCATATTCATAGACTGAGCCGAAACGGTTTACAGTAAATACTGTTGTTGTCTCGCTGCTATGTCCTGCTTTGTCAGTCATTTTTACTGTCATATTGTAAATTCCATCATTCTCAGCCTTTTTTTCAAACTCATCAAATGAACCGGATCCACCTTTTTCATCTACTGCAACATGGTTTCCAATAATTTCTTTTGTCACATCCAAATTCTTCTCATCGAATCTCGTTCGCGTCAAAACGATTTCATAAGTAGCAAAATTTTCATCTTCAAAACTTACAGATGGAACAACCTCTTCTTTATATGCTTTCCCGGTTTCATTTTTCCCATTAACCATGATTACCGGGTTTTCTATTGATGTGTCAATAGTAAGTTGTCTGGAAATATATGTTTCCATTTCGTTTGAAGATTTATCTCTATAGCGAATTGTAATAACATAATCCCCATCTTCTGATAATGTAAATGTTCCTGTATGCACATCTACACTGCTGTCACTCCATGATGGTCTGATATTTGTAACTGCACCACCATCTTTTGAAACCATCACTTCAACATCTTCCGCATAAAAGTTAGCCTCCCGTACAATTACTGTTGTATTAATATTTCCATTATAGTAGGATATATCGTCCTCTATATTTACCGGTTTATTAAAACTCACTTCAGCCGTTGGTGAAATATTATCTACTACAATACGTTTTGTCTCCTGATGTTCAGTTTTCCGTCCCGCTCTATCTTCAACAGTAAATCCTACCGTACCATTAAACTGATTATCATTTCCAAGTACCATCTTTGGAATTTCAAATACAATTGTTGCATTTTTCCCACTTTCAGAATATTCAATATCCGACTCTTGAATTGCCTGATTGATCAACTCTGCATTTACCGAACTTACTCCTGCGGCATTCATATAACTGTAAAGGAATGAATGTACCCCTGATGTAACATCTTCTGCCGTCAATGTCACTCTCATTTTCGCATTATAAAATCCAAATGATACTGATTCTAAAATTGTATCCAACACACTTGTACTATAATCCACAGTCAGACTCACCGGAGCTGTTTTATCTACTGTAAAATAATCCGGTGTATAGTCTTTTGCCGCATTCGTCGCCAAATCTGTATATGCCACATCAAAAATATAATTTGCATCTCCAGGATAGGTGAGCATAATTGTATGTACGTCACCTGTATCATCTGTACTCCATGTTGTTTTTTTATGTAATTCTTCTACACTCAATTGTTTTCCGGTCACATCTTTGGCGCTGATTGAAAATTCGACTTCCTCTGCACTAAAATTGTGTTCTGTAATTTTTAAAACCGCTGTTTGTGTATCAGAAAAATATTTACGTTTATTTCCATCACGATCTTCCAACGTATTAATTGGTGTTTTATCCTGATACTGCACTTCAATAGTCGGAGCAATTGTGTCAATTGTAATCATATGTGACGTATATGTTTCCATTTCGTTTGTGGAACGGTCTGTATATTCTACGTAAATAATATAATCTCCATCCCCAGATAACGTATATGTTCCCATATGGGTATCTGCATTTTCATCCTTCCATGTCGGTTTAATCGCATACGGTGTCCCACCATCTTTGCTCACAGTTACTTTCACATCTTCCGCAAAAAAGTTTGCTTCATTTACAACAAATGTAACTTCGACATTTCCATTATAGTATGCTCGTTCTCCAACCTTTCGAGCTTCCTTACTATACTCTACATTCATTGTAGGACTAATTGTATCTACTACGAGTACATAACCTTCATCCGTTATTTTATCACTTCGATTATCATATTTATCTGTTGCTGCTACAGACAAATATCCCCTAATTTGTTCTGCATCTGTTGCAGTCAATGTTATAGTTGCTGTGAACTTGGATTTATCCTCTGCATCTTGTATAGCTTCAACAACTTGCGAGTCTATTTTCTCTGTTGTATCTGTTGGTCTGTTAACGCTACTTGTACCATCTTGCTGCGTATAGCTCCATTGGAATGTATCTACACCGGAACTTGTGTCATACGCAGTGAAAGTCACTGTAACATCCGGCTTATAAAAACCAAGTGTAATTTTTTCCAAAACTGTATCCAAAATTGATTTCGAATATGTAATTCCCGCATCAAATGGTTTCTCATGATCAATAATAAAACTATCTGCGTGAAGTGGGGCTGCCTCATTCCCCGCAATATCTTTATAATTCACTGTCAAATCATAAATACCGCTTACATATTGATCTGTTTCGTAAGTATACACATCTCCATCTTTGTTCCAATCTGCTTTTCGTAAAATATCCGTAAGTTGTTCTGGTGTAAAATCTAAATCATTTCCATTGATATCCTTAATCGTTCCTGTCACAGTAATATCCTGTGGGCGGAAATTATGTTCTTTTACAGTAAAAATAGTTTTTTGTTTTTCTCTCTCAAAACGAAAATCAAGCTCTGGTTTTGTCTCATCAATTGTAATAACCTCTGATATGAATTCTTCCAATTCTGCTCCACTTTCATCTTTCATGCCATTTTGTGATTGATCTTTATACTGCATCCGAACAGTATAATCTCCATCACCTGTAAGAGCCACTGTTCCAGTATGTGTATCCTTGTCTGAATCCCATTTGGGAACAACTGCGTTCTCTTCTCTGTTATTTGTAACCATTGCCTTTACATCTTCCGAGAAGAAATTAGCCTCTTCTATAATAAATTTAAATGTAACATCTCCATTATAATAATGTTGATTATCTACTTTATTATAAATTCCTCCCCCTTGAGTCAAACTATGTTCTGCTTTCATTGTCGGATTAATTGTATCTACAACTACAACTGTGTCATTCCTCTTTTTATCACTCAAATTCCCCGCTTTATCTGTCGCTATAAAAGAAATATGTCCACGATATTGTTCTGCCTGTTCTCCAATCAATGTCATTGTTGCAACATATTTTCCATCTTCTTTTTTTGCCGATAATCCTCCCTCTTTTGACAACAAAATGGAATCGCTGACTCCCGATTCTTTCTCGTAATACCAACGAATATCACTCACTCCGGATTCGTCTTTTCCATCTTCATCTTCTACTACAAATTTCATTGTCACAGACGGATTGAAAAATCCATAATCTTTTCCATTCTTTTTAACAATATCTAAATCTGTAATTTCAATATACATCTTTTCAGCATCAGGCGCTTTTGTATCAATTTTAATTTGAATTGGAATGCGATCTGTAATACCGCCCGTTTCAATATCTTTCAAATACACATAACGCGTTGCACTTCCCTGGTCCGTAAAAGAAACCTTTGATTCAAATGTTTGCGAAAGATTATTAGTAATTTGATACCCTTCTTTTGGTGTCACTGTTGGTGCCGTCTTATACCAGCCATTATTTCCATCAGGCGAAGAAATACTATACGCCTCTTCCGGTGTATCCATAAAACAAATTTTCAAAAGATACGATGCTGAATCCGCTGGATAAAATAGCGTTTTTGATTTATGTGCTACTACTTTCACTGTCAATATTCCTTGATTTTTTTGTATTTCCTGACTAATCTTCTCATAATCACTTACTGTAATTTTTCCATTTTTTTCATTGCAAGTCAAACCATACTTTTTTTCATCGCCATCAACAGAGTATGTAATTTTCCCTTTATCCCATTTTTTTATTTTTTTAGCTTGCAGATCTGATGCAACACCTCCGTTTGTTCCTAAAACATAAGGCACTTCGCTCACAATCTGTCCATCTTTTTCAAACTTGATAAACTCTCCCTGTTCAGAAACTTCCATAGAAATATTCAATTGATGTGTGATTACACATTCTTTATAGTTATTATTTCCCGAAAGCGTTGCTTTAACGATTACTGCTCCCGCTCCCACTACCGTCAGTTCTCCTGTAGCCGCATCAATGGTAGCAACCTCTGTAATATCTTCCGCATTCTCTTCTTCCTCACTCAGTGCTATAGAATAGGTAATCGTTCCTCCTGCTTCCTTCTTTTCATCAATCGCCTTAAAATCATAAGTCATTGGGAACTCATTACTCGCAAGTGTAACTTCTGTAATATCTCCATCTTTATAAGCATCATTCTTAAATTGCAATGATTGATTCGCTTTTGCAACATATACATTATATGGTGCGCTCGCACTTGGTGCCCCCTCTACATCTACATTACTATCATTATAGTTTTCTTTTACAGCTCTCACCCACACAATATAAGATCCTGCATTTAAAACTTTTGGTATTTCCTTTTCCCAGGCATTTTCCTGTGGAATCTGATCTCCATCATCCAACTGATACTTCAATTCATATTCGTATTCATCTTTTATGTTTACTTCAACCGCTTCCTGTTCTTTTTTATTATATACTCCTTCTAATCCCTTCACAGTCAAGCCTGTTAAATCTAATTTTCCTAAATTTATTTTTGAAGTGACATTACTTTCAAATTTTTTATAATTTTTATCATTTGGAATCACTTGTAATGACACTTCATAATTTCCAACTGCACTTGCTGTTGGAATTTGCTCACTTCCAGTTTCCTGCCCATTCACAATCCAAATCACTTGATCTTCACTCTTGATTTGATAGCTGCCCTCAAGTGTTACAAGTTCCTGTTCGTCTAATTTTTCATCATAGAAAAGTTCTTTCTCCTTCAAACTAATTTCCGGCATTTTCTTATCAATCGTTACGGTTACCTTTTTAATCCACTCTTCATATCCTTTCTTTCTTACAATGACTTCCACATCATAACTTCCCGCATCTATTGCTTCTGCCTTCTCAATTTCTTCTCCATCATTAATCCGATAACTTACCCCTTTTGTTATTTCTTTTCCATTCCAGTCCTTTACACAAACTAACTTCTGAGGCTCGCCTGTGTATTCAAGATTCTCTGATGATTCAATCACAAAACTTGACAATTCAATATTAAAATGATCTGTTTCTAACGCAATTGGCTTATTTTCAATAATTGCATGTTCTCCCACGTACCCTTCTTTATTTGCTCTCGCTGTAAGAGTAAGATCATTCTCCGTTACCTTTTCTTTTTCAATTACTTCTACAACTCCATCTTTATCTGTTTGTTCCGTTTTCTTTACATAGTCTTTTCCATTTTTCACAGAGTCTACCGTAATCGAAACCTGTGCATTTTCAACAGGCTTTCCATATTCATCTACAACCGCAATTGTAACCATATCAGGATGCTTTTCTGTTGCCGCCTGAACAGCAGGCATAAGCGGCAGTATAGAAAATATCATCACAACAGATAGTATTGCAGCAATTGCTCTGCTCATTTTTTTGTTCTTTCCATTACTCATAATCTTTTCTCCTTTTCTTTTTTTATTTTTTTGAAACATTTACGTTTCAAAATCAAGCACTTCATCTGTGTGAACAAGCATTATTTCCTCAAGTATTACAAGTTCCTTTCCTCCTGTACGTCTTACAAATTTTTCTTCTATTTGTTGCAGTGGTTCCGTTCCTTCTTCTATCAATAATCCTGTTGTTTCATCTTCGTTAAGTAATTCCGTTCCTTGTCTGTCTGCAATCCTCCCTTTATTTTCTTTCAAAATCCCAGTCTCCGGTCTGGTATCAGACATAGACTCTGTTACTTTTCCTCTGTTAACATTCACAGAACTAGATTGATATGATTTTTTCCCCGATTTTTCATTTGATTCTCTCATCTTAGCTATGGATTTTCTCGCCGTCTTTCCGGATAAATCCCCGATAACAGACGGAATTTTGAATTTAAACCAAAAAAATGTGGCAAGAATAAAGCATATTCCTGAAATTACAAAAGAAATAAGTGAACTAATCGATAATATTTCTGCCATAACTTAACTCCTTTCTTTTACATTATTGTATGCTCTCTCGATTGCTTCTTTATATGAAATATAATTATCAACAATTTCCTGTTTAAGATTCTTAGACTGTTCTTTTTGAACATTAACCTCTTTTGCTCCTTCACATACCTCCGAAAGTAGATTTAGCACTTGACTTTCGGAAACATTCACATTTGCCATGCCAACTCTTTGATCATATAGCAACATGACTATTCCATTATATAAAGTCAACTGATCATATGCTCCTGCTTCTTCTACATCCCGCAGTGCTGTCTCCATTGTTTTGAGCAATGATTCATAGTCTTTTTTCGATGCTTCTTCAACTTTAGCCGAACTTAAAATATAAGATTTATAAAAGGAACAAATTTGATAATAACAATCCGAAAGTTTTTTTTCTTCAAATTCAGGTGATATCTGTGTATTTTTAAAATTTTCAGCAAAGAATGGATATGCTTTCTGAACTCTATTTGCAAAACTATAACTTCCGTCATCATTTGTATAATAATTAAAATACATCATTCCAATTTTATAATTTAGTTCTGCAACGCCTGCTTCCGTTTTATCCAACGCACCTCTATTTGCGTTATACAATGCCAAAAATTCGTCATTTTCTGCTTTTCCAAATACTCCTCCATCTTCATAATTTTCTAAAATTCTTAAATACGCTTCTGTTCGTCCCGGATAAATTTGAATTGCCTGTTTATAGCTTTCCATCGAATCCACAGTCTGAACAAGAGCATCATAATTATTATTATTTACCTTCACGGCTAACCAATTGCATATGATTCCCGAGAGCAAGAGAATCACACACAAACTCGATGAAATACCAAATGCCCAAAGTTTACGTTTCTGTTTTTTCTTAAAATCTTTCGTAATTAATTCTGGATGCTCTAGATCATACAACAAATCTTCACAACTCTGATAACGGTTTTCTGCCGCAGGCTGAACACATTTGTCAATTATCATCTCGATACCTTCCGATAACTCTGGATTCCATTGTCGAACTGGTGCATAAGGTTCTCCATTTCTCGGGTCAATGCCGGTTAACAAATGATGCATTGTCATTCCGATTGCAAAAATATCAGATCTTGGATCAGTCTGTCCACTATACTGTTCTGGCGGAGCATATCCCTTTGTGCCTAGCACTGTCGTATCTGCTAAATTCTGTTCTTTATATTCTCGTGCAATTCCAAAATCAATAATTTTAATATTGCCTTCTGGCTTTAGCATTACATTTGCTGGCTTCATATCTCTATAAATAATCGAAGGTTTTTGTGAATGTAAATAAGATAATGCATCGCAAAGTTGCTTTGCCCATCCAATCACTAATTCTTCTGATTGTGCTCCGTACTCATTTAAAATCTTGTCTAAAGATTCCCCCTCAATATAATCCATCACAACATAAATCGTAATACCATTATCAATAATATCTACAATTCTCGGAAGAGCCGGATGATCAAGTCTTTTCATCATATTTGCCTCAGCCAATAAACTATTTACAACAATCTCATCGTTTTTTCCACTGCCTTTTTTACGAATCTCTTTTACAGCCCACTGCTTATTCAGCCTTTTATCCATAGCCAAATACACAATCGACATCCCACCACGACCTATTTCTTTCAAAATTTCATATTTATTATCAATAACAGATCCTATTTCAGCCATACTCACTCACCTCATTCTGCTTTTATTAAAATCACTGAAATATTATCTTTTTCTTGTCGTTTTTTTACTTGTTGTATCAAATACTGCATCTGCTTGTGCATCATTTTTTTATTTGACAACTTTTTCGGTATAAATGATTCATAAATTTCTTCTTCCGTGATTTCATGTCGAAATCCATCAGAACATAACATATAAGCACCTTTTTTCGTCGTTCCTAAAAGCACTTGTGGTTCCACAACTTTTGATGCTCCTACGCATTGAAGCAATAAATTTCGACGTTTATCAACTTTTGCTTGTTCTATTGTCATATTTCCCTTACTAACTTCTCTTGCAACAAATGTTTGATCCGTTGTCAGCTGATTTAATGCTGAATCAATCTGATACACTCTGGAATCTCCAACATGTACAATCACATATTGATTTTCAATAAATAGAATACCAGAAAAAGTAGTTCCCAAACTTTCTCCCTGCCTGCTGCTATATTCCAATAATTTTAAATTTAAATCTTTCAGCAGAAATGTCCATTTCCCACCAATAACATTCATATCTACATGATTCAATTCAAATGGAAGTTCTTCCTCAAACCATTTTGAAAAAGCTCTTACCACCGTCGCACTTGCCAATTCTCCTTTTTGCAATCCACCCATTCCATCACAAATAATTGCCATCACGACTTCTCCCAAATCCGTGGAAGCATGTTTTACCAAAACACTATCCTGATTTGTACTTTTGAAGATACCCACATCGCTATCAACTGTTATTTTAAATTTCATATATTGCTTCCTCCTAGTATAATAAATCATCATTCTAACTATTCATAAAAATAAATTCCTCATTTCCTAGTTTTAATCGATCTCCATCTTTAATCTCTGTCTCACACTGTGCCGGTAATGGTTCATCATTAATAAAAGTTCGATTTTTAGAATTTAAATCAATTACAAAATACTGTTCTCCTCTTGTGACAATATCTGCATGACTTCTACTAACCGCATTGTTGTTTGTCACAAAGTAATCCACATAACTCTTTTCTTTACCAAGTCTGAATACAGGTTTGTTGATTTTTATTGTTTCTTCTGTCAATATCCTAAACAAAGTAGGGAATTTTATCTTTTGATCTCCTAAATCATTCTCATTTAGCAATGCAGTTTCCTCTCCATCACTTAATAATCCTGTTTCTTCTTCCCACAACATTTGTGTCTCCACATCTTCTTCTAGAATTCCCGTCTCTTGTTCCTGTAAAAGTCCTGTAGGTTCATCATCCCAATCAACTTCTTTATCATAATGCTCGTAATAATGCTGTTGTTTATCTGTCATAAATCCACTTTGACCCATATTATATTTTTTGATTGTATTTACAACACTTCGATCTTCTCTTGCAATATAGCGTTCAATTTTTTCCGAATCAAACCCTTTTATTCCCTTGAAGAAATAAATAAATTTTGAAATGTATTCCGAATCCTGTTCAGGCATAGGAATTGCCGAATACACAATTGCTTCTACAAATTCCATCAGTGTTCCATTTTGTAATTTTCCATCCATTGGCAAATATATGAACTGGACTTCTTTCGTTACTTCATTTATGAATACATTCTGTAAATTTAAAATCACATTTTCAATTGAGAACTGATTCATTTTAAGTTTTTGAATCGCCACAACTGTGTGCTCTAGCACAAAGAAAAAATCTCTTTTTGAAATCGGCTTTTTCAATCGCTCATATAAACTAATTCCAACCGGTCCTGTATATTCTATTTGCTTTCTTTTCACTATTTGAGGCTTCATAAAACCTCGCATATATGTACGCAAAAAACGATCTAACTCCTTTTCATCCACTTTTTCCTGCAAAGCCATTCTGACTCTTACTATGAGATGACAGTCCTGTATCCTAACTTTAAGTTTCATCGTACTCCCTCATTCCTATTTTCTTCATTTCATTATATATTACTATCCATAATTATACATTTCCACACTTTTTACGTCAACAAAAAGCACAAAACCTGCCGATATTTTGTCATTTTTTTCAACATTTTGCACTTCATTCAAAAAAGACGCACAAGATTCTCTCTCATACGTCTTCTTTTCTACTGCAGTCTTTCCACTGCATCTTTCAAATATTCATTTTTCACTTCATAGAATTTCTCTGCTTCCACCATCTCAGCAAGCTTCGGATCGATTGGCATTTTCCCAAGTACACTCATGCCAAGTTCTTTTGCAATCTCATCAATATGGCTTTCTCCGAATACAGAGATTTTCTTTCCGCAATCCGGACATTCCAAGTAACTGTAATTTTCAACAACTCCGATAATCGGAATATTCATCTGTTTTGCCATATAGTAGGTCTTTTTCACAATCATCTGAACAAGATCCTGCGGCGATGTCACGATGACCACTCCATCTACCGGCAAAGACTGGAACACTGTCAATGGCACATCCCCTGTTCCCGGTGGCATATCTACGAATAAGTAATCCAAATCTCCCCAGAGTACTTCATTCCAGAACTGTTTTACAACACCTGCAATGACCGGGCCTCTCCAAATCACCGGTGTGTCCTCACTGTCCAACAAAAGATTGACAGACATAATTCTTGTCTCATCTTTTGCAATACACGGAAACATTCCAACTTCTGTTCCCATCGCGTGCTCATGGATTCCGTACATCTTCGGAATAGATGGACCTGTGATATCTGCATCTAAAATCCCCACCGAATAACCTTGCTCTCTCATAAGTCTTGCAAGCGAGGCTGTAACCATCGATTTTCCAACTCCGCCTTTTCCACTGATCACACCGATTACTTTTTTAACATGTGTGTATTCATTTGCCGGCACTGTCATATCTACTTTCTTGCTCGCACAAGAATCTGCGTGTGCACAGCCAGAACAGCTCTCAGAAGAGCATGCTCCGTTATTTTCCTGTTCTGCCATCTTGATTTCCTTCCTATTCTTCTACAACTGCGATTAGTTCCACTTCACAAAGTACATTCTTTGGTAATGTCTTAACTGCCACACAGCTTCTCGCAGGCTTTGATGTAAAATATTTTGCATACACTTCATTGAATGCTGCAAAGTCGCCCATGTCGCTCAAAAAACATGTTGTCTTTAAAACTTTGTCAAATGAAGTTCCAGCTGCTTCCAACACAGCTGCAAAGTTCTTGCACACCTGCTCTGTCTGTCCTGCAATATCTGTTGCCTCCACAGTGTCTGTCTCAGGATTGATTGGAATCTGCCCTGCTGAATAAAAAATACCGTTATGTACATATCCCTGTGAATATGGTCCCAATGCTTTTGGTGCTTTTTCTGTTGCTACTACTTTCATAATCCTGTCTCCTTTATCTCATCATTTGCAACCGTTCAACTGCTAAAACTCAAATCAGCTGAACTGTTACTTAAAACTCAATCTGCTGCCCGATTCCTTTTTGATTGGCATCGTCCATTAATCTCTGTGCTATACACACATCAAACAGCCCCATACCGACTGACTTGAAATATGTTGTCTTTTGAGTAATTGCATCTTCATCTATGTCTGAATCGATCAGTTCATGCATATACCGAACTCTGTCTTTTGTCAAAATCCCGTCTGCCAGCGGCTGACTTAAGTCCCCGCTCTCTTCACATGCATATTCCAGTTCCACATAAACGTCATCCACCAGCTCAAATACAACATCTGGAATCTCGCGCATTGTCGGTGTATAAGAACCGATTGCAATAATGCATTTTCCACTTAACAGCTCTTTATCATTTGGCAGCACTGCCTTCTCAGATGGTGTTGCAGTACAGATAATTTCGCTGCTTCGCACCAGTTCCTCCACCGTATTACATTGTACCACTTTTGTCCCTGGATTATCAATCGCTTTTTCTAAACGTGCCAGATAATCTGTCAAGTCCCGTCCACTGTGATTGAACACATAGACAGTGTGGATCTCTCTCGCCTTGCATGCATACAGCGCCAGATGAAATCCCTGTACGCCTGCGCCTACAATTCCCACCGTGTGACAATCTTTTCTCGACAAATGCCGGATACCGACTCCGCCGACAGCTCCTGTTCGGTATGCCGTCACTGTCTGTCCATCCAAAATCGCCAGCGGTTTTCCTGTCTTTGGATCATTCATCAACACCAGCCCATCAATTGACGGAAGTCCAAGACTTGCATTTTCCGGAAAAATCGTAAGCATTTTTGTCCCCAAACTGTCTTTGGTATAACACGGCATGTAAATCAGTGTCTTATTATCATACTCCACTGTCGGTCTTGGCGGCATATAGTAAGCTCCCGATTCAAAGATCTTATATGCCTCCTCGATCTGATCCATCATTCCGTCCAGATCAACTGACTTTTCAATATCTTTCTTATTTAATAGTAACATCTCTATTCTCCTTATTTCTATAATTTGCACCTTGAAATTGTGATACACATCTTCAGTGTCCACGCTTTCTTTGAGTTCTATTTTAACACAAACACCACTCTTGTACTATTTATTTTTATTTTGTTTATTCTCTAAAATTATGCTACAATATAGTCATATTGTTAGACAACTCAATTTCAGACAAAGGAGGACGGCTTATGCAAAAATCAATGATACACTCAGACCACATGGTTCCTCTTGATACTTTAGAGGGGTTTCGAATTCGCCCCGGATTCTTTGATATAAATGGAGCAACCGCACTTTCTGACGGCGTATGTTTTACCATCCACTCACAAGGTGCCACTTCTTGCGAACTTCTGCTTTATGAGCCTTATGCAAAAGAACCATTTGCTATTTTAAAATACCCTGACAACTACCGCATCGGAAATGTTTTTTCCATGATTGTATTTGACCTTGATGTGGAAGATTTTCAATATGCTTTTCGTCTTGACGGTCCTTATGATAAGAAAAAAGGTCTTCTATTTGATAAACACAAACCACTTTTGGATCCATATGCCAAAGCTGTCGTCGGACAAAGTGAATGGGGGCAAAAACCGGATGCATTTCTTGGATACCGGGGCAGGGTTGTGAAAAACAATTTTGACTGGGGGATTACCAAACCTTCGATTATCCCCATGGAAGATTTGATCATTTACGAAATGCATGTACGCGGTTTTACAAAAGATGCTTCTTCCGGTGTTGCGCATCCCGGCACATTTCACGGAATTATGGAGAAAATCCCATATTTGAAAGAACTTGGAATCAATGCAGTCGAGCTGATGCCCATTTTTGAATTTGATGAGATGCGGGATCACCGTGTGATTGATGGAAGAGAACTGCTTGATTACTGGGGCTACAACACAGTCAGCTTTTTTGCACCAAATACAAGCTACGCATCTGACAGAGAATACAATCATGTCGGTACAGAATTAAAGCAACTGATAAAGACACTCAAAGAAAACGGTATTGAAGTCATCCTGGATGTCGTATTCAATCATACTGCCGAGGGCAATGAAGATGGGCCGTTTTTCTCCTTCAAGGGGATTGACAATAATGTGTATTACATGCTCACTCCGGATGGAAACTATTATAATTTCAGTGGTTGTGGAAATACCGTAAACTGCAATCATCCGGTTGTCCAACAGATGATTGTGGAATGTCTGCGATACTGGGTTACGACATACCGGGTGGATGGTTTTCGTTTTGATCTTGCCTCGATTCTTGGTCGCAATGAAGATGGAACTCCGATGGATAAGCCTCCTCTTTTGCAGACACTCGCTTTTGATCCGATTCTCGGTGATGTGAAATTGATTGCGGAAGCATGGGATGCAGGCGGTCTCTATCAGGTAGGAAATTTCCCTTCCTGGAAGCGTTGGTCGGAATGGAACGGAAAGTACCGGGACGATCTGCGCGACTTTCTAAAAGGAGGGTACTGGAAAGCGCCGGAAGCTGCGCTTCGAATTTCCGGATCCAGCGATCTATACAATCCATTTGAACGTGGAACAAATGCTTCTATCAACTTTATCACCTGTCATGATGGTTTTTCATTATATGATTTGTACTCATACAATCACAAGCACAACGAAGCAAACGGCTGGAACAACACAGACGGCAGCGACGACAACCGGAGCTGGAACTGCGGCGCAGAGGGCGACACAAAAGATCCTTTGATTTTAAAACTCCGCTACTGTATGATCAAAAACGCTTTCGCTGTATTGATGTGCAGCCGTGGGACTCCGATGTTCTTATCCGGCGATGAATTCTGTGACACCCGGTTTGGCAACAACAATCCCTATTGTCAAGACAATTTGACCTCTTGGCTTGATTGGAAATTACTTGATACTCATCGAGATATCTTTGAATTTTGTAAATATATGATTCATTTTCGCCGCAATCACCCGGCGATACGAAAAAGCATCGCACAAAGCCACTGCGGATTTCCACCAATCAGCCAGCACGGCGCCACGCCGTGGGATGATAATTTCACTCAGGATTCCAAAATAGTATGCACCATGTTCGCCGGTCACGATGAAAAACAGGACTTGGAAGACATTGTCTACCTCGCTGTCAATCCCTATTGGGAGTCTATTCTCATCCATTTGCCAAAACTTCCGGAACCGCTGCAATGGCATCTTGCTGTGGACACCTCCCTGTCAGACACTGGCGGATGCACGTTTGAAAAGGAACAGATGTCCCATGTCGGCAATGATTATCTGATTGGGGCACGTACTGTCGTCGTCCTGACCGCCCACTAAAATAAGGAGGTACTTACGTACCTCCTCACTAATCTTCAAAGGACTCTTTTAATTTATCCATAAATCCTTTTTTCTTTCCTTTTTTCTTATCCGTCTTCTCGGAATCGATATCCTGATTCAATGTGTTTCCAGTCAGTGCATCGAATTTACGAAGCGCTTCTTTCGCTTCTGCACTCAATTTCTCCGGTGTCTGGATGACAAGTGTCACATAGTGATCTCCTCGAACCTGTTTGTTGCGAAGCGATGGTACACCTTTTCCTTTGAGACGTACTTTTGTGTCTGTCTTTGTTCCTGGTTTTACATTATATAGAACATCCCCATCCACCGTCTTAATGCGCACATCTCCACCGAGTGCCGCCTGCGCAAATGAAATCGGCGCAGTAGAGAAAATATGCATATCCTGACGTCCAAAAACAGGATGTCTAGATACCGTTACTTCTACCAGCAGATCGCCTCTTGGACCACCGTTTGTTCCCGGTTCTCCTTTTCCACGGATTCGGATACTTTGTCCATTATCGATACCTGCCGGAATGGATACCTGTATCGTCTTTTTGCTTGCCACATAACCTGTTCCCGCACAATCAGAACATTTCTCTTTGATAATCTTCCCTGTTCCATGACAATCCGGACAAGTCTGTACATTCTGTACGGTTCCAAAGAAGGACTGAGAAGTATATACAACCTGACCTTTTCCACCACATTTTTGGCAAGTCTCCGGAGAAGTTCCAGGTTTTGCACCTGTTCCGTTACATGTTGTACATGGGTCTTTGATGACCACTTCCAATTCTTTTTCACATCCGAATACAGCTTCTTCAAATGTAATCCTTACACCCTTTCGGATATTTGCCCCCTGCATCGGTCCATTGCCAGCACGACCTCCACGGCGACCTCCTCCGAACAAATCTCCGAAAATATCTCCGAAAATGTCTCCAAAATCCGCACCACTAAAATCGAAACCACCGAAGCCGCCACCAGCTCCGCCTGCCCCGCCTTCAAATGCCGCATGACCAAACTGATCATATTGACGACGTTTTTCGGCATCACTAAGTACGGCATACGCTTCTGATGCCTCTTTGAATTTCTTTTCTGCTTCCTTATCTCCCGGGTTCATATCCGGATGGTATTTTTTGGCCAATGCCCGATACGCTTTTTTCAATGCTGCATCATCTGCATTTCTGTCAACGCCAAGCACTTCATAATAATCTCTCTTCGTTTCAGCCATAACTTTTTAACCTTTCTATTTTTTCATAAGGAAGTTCTGCGAAACCTGATTTTACTCAAATTCCGCAGAACCCTATTCATCTCGCTAAGCCCGCTCGAACAGTCTTCGCCTAAGTGCTCTAGACTTCTTTGTAATCGCCGTCTACAACATCGTCTCCGTTAAATCCTTCCGGTGCCGGACCTGCTTCTGGTGTTGGTCCTCCTTGAGCTCCTGCTGCACCTGCTGCGGCTCCAGCCTGTTCATACATCTTTGTAAATAACTGCTGTGCACTTGCCATCAGTTTTTCTTTACCAGCTTTAATCTCCTCTACCTGAGCATCTGTCATCTCTTCTGGATTCGATTTTGCCAAAGTATCTTTCAGTGCCTGAATATCCGCTTCTACAGCTGCCTTTTCTGTTGCATCAATCTTATCTCCAACTTCTGAAAGTGCTTTCTCTGTCTGGAAGATCATTGCATCTGCATCGTTTCTTGCATCGATTGCTTCTTTACGTTTTTTATCCTGCGCTTCAAACTCAGCAGCTTCTTTTACAGCTCTGTCGATATCCGAATCTGACATATTGGATCCTGCTGTAATCGTAATATGCTGCTCTTTTCCTGTTCCCAAATCTTTTGCAGATACATTTACAATACCGTTTGCATCGATATCAAATGTAACTTCAATCTGAGGAATTCCACGTGGAGCCGGAGCAATACCGTCAAGTCTGAACTGACCGAGAGATTTGTTATCTCTTGCAAACTGTCTTTCACCTTGTACGACATTGATATCTACTGCTGACTGATTGTCTGCTGCTGTAGAGAAAATCTGACTCTTCTTTGTAGGGATTGTTGTATTTCTCTCAATCAATCTTGTAGCAATACCACCCATTGTCTCAATAGATAATGAAAGTGGAGTTACATCAAGTAAAAGAATGTCGCCTGCACCTGCATCTCCTGCTAATTTACCACCCTGAACAGAAGCTCCTAAAGCAACGCATTCATCTGGGTTTAAGGATTTGCTTGGCTCTTTTCCTGTAAGCTGTTTTACTTTATCCTGTACTGCCGGAATACGTGTAGAACCACCGACTAACAATACCTGACCTAATTCAGAAGCTGTAAGACCTGCATCTGACAATGCTCTTGTAACAGGTTCTGCTGTTCTCTCTACCAAGTCATGTGTCAATTCATCAAATTTTGCTCTTGTAAGGTTCATATCAAAATGTTTTGGACCTTCTGCTGTCGCTGTGATAAATGGCAGGTTGATATTTGTTGTAGTTGCAGATGAAAGTTCTTTTTTCGCTTTTTCTGCTGCTTCTTTTAATCTCTGAAGCGCCATCTTATCTGTAGAGAGATCCACACCTTCCATGCGTTTGAACTCTGCTAACATGTAATCTGTGATCTTCTGGTCAAAGTCATCTCCACCAAGTCTGTTGTCTCCGGCTGTAGATAATACTTCGATAACGCCGTCACCAATCTCAATGATAGATACGTCGAATGTACCACCACCAAGGTCATATACCATAATCTTCTGTTCTTTTTCGTTGTCAAGACCATACGCAAGTGCTGCTGCTGTTGGTTCGTTGATGATACGTTTTACATCAAGACCTGCAATTTTACCAGCATCTTTTGTTGCCTGACGCTGAGCATCATTAAAGTAAGCCGGTACTGTGATAACTGCTTCTGATACTTTTTCTCCAAGATACCCTTCTGCATCTGCTTTCAGTTTCTGAAGGATCATTGCTGAAATTTCCTGTGGAGAGTATTTTTTATCATCGATAGATACTTTGTGATCTGTACCCATCTCTCTTTTAATAGAAGAGATTGTCTTGTCAGCGTTTGTAACCGCCTGACGTTTTGCAGGTTCTCCTACAAGACGTTCTCCTGTCTTTGTAAATGCTACTACCGATGGTGTTGTTCTTGCACCTTCTGTGTTGGCGATAACAGTTGGCTGTCCACCTTCCATAACTGCTACACAGCTGTTTGTTGTTCCTAAGTCAATACCAATAATTTTTCCCATGATTTTGTCCTCCATTTTCTTGGTTTTTATAAGGAAGTCCGATTCACTAGGCCCGTGAAATACCTCGCCAAGTTCCTTCGGACAACCTTCGCACTAAGCTCGAAAACACCTCGCTAAGTGCTATAGGTTTAGTTTGCTACTTTTACCATACTGTGTCTTATGACACTGTCTCTATAAGTGTATCCTTTTTGGAATTCTTCTACGATGATATTCTCACCTGCTTCCTCGTCCTCCACATGCATCACTGCATTGTGAAGATCCGGATTGAATTCCTGTCCTACTGCCTCAATTACTTTTACCCCGACTCCGTCGAGCGTTGTCATGATCTGTTTGTAGATCATCTCCATACCTGTCACAAAAGAATCATCCTTTTGTTCTTCTGTCACTGCGCTAAGACCTCTCTCAAAATTGTCGATCACCGGCAATATCTTTTCGATAATATCTTTTGCTCCAACTTCATACATCGCTGATTTTTCTTTCTCTGTACGCTTGCGGAAATTATCAAATTCTGCCATCTGTCTTGTCAGTCTATCAGTAAGTTCTTCAATCTGCTCATCCTTTTTATCTTTTTTCGGTTTGCGTTTGAATAACTTTTTGTCTTTCTTTTCTGCACCGTCTTCCCCTGCTTCTGAATCTTTCTCTTCCGCAAGTTCTTCGTCAGTTACCTCTTCTGATGTCTCTTCCATCTCTGTCTGCTGCTCTTTAGCCGCTTTTTTCGCTTCCTCCACGGCTTCTTTTACCATCTCTTCTTTGCTAAATTCTTTTTCCAATGGATCGTTCCACCTTTCTAATGTTCTTTATGGAATATTGTATCCAACTCTACCATCAGAGTCTTCAGCGTTGTCATTACATTTTCATAATCCATTCTCTTTGGTCCGATAATTCCTATCGTTCCCTGCATTCCCTCTCCCAATTCATAGGTCGCTGTCACGACACTGCAGTCCTTCATTGTCTGTACCGGTGTTTCATTGCCGATATAGACTTGAATTCCTTTGTTCTCCTGACTGGAAAGTGTCTGTGTCACAAGCTCTGCGAGCTGTTGCTTTTCCTCGAAGGCACTGATAATCTCCTGTGCGCTTTGATTGTCGCTCAGTTCCGGATATTTAAAAATATTCGTTGCACCGCTTGTATAGATTTCCAAATCGTTGTCAAGCTGAATGGTATTTGCCACCGCATCAAGAACATCGCTGATCACTTCACTGTGAATCCCTGCCTGCTCTTTTAATCTTGCGATCATCCCTAAGTTGATCTCCTCGATTGCCATTCCATTGAGGTTCGTATTCAGAAGCATGTTAAGCTTTAGTAAGGTCTCATTGCTCAGTGTTTCTGAAACAGTCACAATCTTATTCTTAATGATGTTTCCCTCCATGACAATGACTGCAATAATCTGATTCTCATCAACCTGAGATAATTGAATGAATTTTAATTTGTTTCTATTATATGTCGGAGCGGAAATCATCGTCGCGTAATTCGTGTTGGCTGCCAAAACTTTTGCCGCCTGCTTTAAAAGCTGATCCATCTTGTCTGCTTTCACAAGCATCTGTTCTTTCATCTCTGTAACTTCCTGCTCTTTTTCTTCCATCAGCATATCTACATACAACCGATATCCTTTGTCTGATGGAATACGACCTGCCGATGTGTGAGGCTGCATGATGTATCCCAAATCTTCCAAATCCGCCATCTCATTGCGAATAGTCGCTGAGCTTAAATTCAAATCTGTGTATTTAGAAATTGTTCTGGAACCAACCGGATCACCTGTCTCCAAATATGTCTTGATGATCGTCTGCAAAATCCTCATCTTACGATCATCTAATTCATGATTCGATTTCATGTCCACCCTCCTTCTCGGTTTTTTCTATTAGCACTCTATTCTTTCGAGTGCTAACACCTTACGATTATTAAGATAACACTCCGGTTTTCGTTTGTCAACCTAGTTTATATTTTTTTTACATTTTTTGCAGACTTTGTGTATGGCCAAACTGTTTCACCTCTATGATATCGCCACACTCACATCTATCCTTCTTTTCTCGGAATCCATTTCCCTTTCCACGCATACAGTGCCATCAAAGCCGCCCCGATTGCCCACGAAATCGGATATGCAATGTAAACTCCACGGATACTGTCAAAGTGCGGAACTACAAGCTGTACCCACAACACCCTGTAAATGCAGAGCGAGAATAAAATGATTGCCATCGGCGGAATTGTTTTTCCGGTTCCACGAATGGTTCCCGCCATCTCATGCATGATGCTCAGCAGTGAATAGAACGGACAGAAATACCACATTGCCAATGTCCCAAAATAAATTACATCCGCATCTTTTGTAAATATGCCAATGATCTGGTGTGAGAAACTAAGTAGCAGCACTCCCGTCACGATTGTATAAACAATTCCCATGCAAAGAGTTACCCACATTCCTTTCTTTACACGGTCAATCTTGCCAGCACCGATATTTTGTCCGGTAAATGTAGTTGCAGCCATACTAAAACTCATCACCGGAAGAATATTAAATCCGTCTACTTTTATATAAGCCGCAAATCCGGCCATCGCTTTCGCTCCAAATCCATTCACACTAGACTGAATCAGCACATTTGAGAACGAAATGACCATGTTCTGAATTCCGGTCGGCAAACCGATTTTGATGATACGGTTTGCCATCGGGACATCCCATCTTATCTTTTTCAGTTCCGCACGATATGGTTCATCTACACGTGTCAAAAAACGTAGGATGAAAATGCTTGACAACACCTGACTGATATCTGTTGCAATGGCAACACCTGCCACACCCATATGCAATCCCATGACAAACACAAGATCCAATACGATATTGGAAACAGATGCGATTGCCAGATAAACCAAGGAACGTTTGGAATTGCCGACTGCATTTAAAATTCCAGCTGCCATATTGTAAATCACATTGAACACAAGTCCTCCGAAGAAAATCCGCAGATACAGAACCGAATTCGGCATAACCACCTTCGGAGTTCCCATCCACTGCAAGAGCAGCGGACTTGCCACTATTCCTACAATAGACAGGATTGCTCCTGTCACCACTGCAATCGCCAATGTTGTATGCACTGCATCCTGCACTCTCTTTTTGTCGTTCGCACCATAATACTGGGCAATGACTACTCCGGCACCCGCAGACGCTCCCATGCAGAACGATATCAAAAGATTGATCAGCGAGCCACTGGAACCGACTGCAGCCAACGCCTCACTTCCCACAAAATTTCCTACAATAATGGAATCTGCCGTATTGTAAAGCTGCTGAAGCAGATTTCCCAAAATCAAAGGAATGGAAAAGAACAGAATCTGTTTCCAAATATTTCCCTCCGTCATTAATGTTGTCTTTTTCATCGCCATATCATATCCTTTGTAATTTCTTTTAAACTATTTGCTCCACACATTGCCATCGTATCCGCAAGCTCTGAACCGATTCTTTCTATATATAATTGCACTCCGTCTGCGCCTCCTCCGTACGCAGCCGTTACAAATGGGCGACAGATAATCACACCGTCTGCACCAAGTGCCAATGCTTTAAACACCTCCACACCGGATCGGATTCCTCCATCCACGAAAATCTTCATTTTTCCCTTCACCGCTTTTGCAATCTCTTCCAAAACTTCTGCTGTAGCCGGACATTGATCCAGCACACGTCCTCCATGATTTGACACGACGATCGCATCTGCTCCTGCTGCCTCTGCTTTCAGTGCTCCTCTCACAGTCATGATTCCTTTCACAATAAACGGGACGCGGGTTGATGCCGCAATTTTATGTAACTCTTCCACGGATTTTCTTCCTGCCGGCGGAGTCATATTTTTCAAAAATGGAAGTCCTGCCGCATCCACGTCCATTGCAACAGCAAATGCCCCGGAATCTTCTACTAATCTCATTTTTTCTTTAACCGTTTCCAAATTCCAAGGTTTTACAGTCGGAATTCCAATACCTGCTGATTTTTTGATTGCCTCTGTCGCACATTTCATCACATCTGCATTGACTCCATCACCTGTCATAGCAGCAATCCCCGCCTTAGCACAAGCCGAGACCAGCACCTCATTGTAAGATGCATCATTATATTTTTCTCCATAGTGTAGATTTACCGCTCCGACCGGCCCCGCAAAAAACGGATATCTGAATGATTTTCCAAAAATATTGAGACTTGTATCTACCTTTTTATTTGCGCAGAGTGTATCCATATTAATACGGATATCCTTCCATTTTTCATAATTGCGAATTGCCGTATCTCCCACACCTTTTGCTCCCGGTCCCGGCATCTGGTTCCCACATGCCTTCCCGTTACATACCGGACATGCCTTACAATATTTTCCCATCTCTGGTCTTGCGTTTTCTAATAATTCTTCGTATGTCATTTTTTGCTTCCTCCCTCATGTAATCAGCATTTTTATTGATATAGTATTTCTGCAAATACATAGTTACTCACATCGATTCCTTTTTTTGTCAGACTTAAACAGCCTTCCCGTTGCTTTAACAAACCTTTTTCCATGACTTTCCTGATATTTTCTCCGTAGCAGTCCCAAATTGTTTTTTGGAAACAATTCCAAAAAGCCTGTTCTGAAATGCCATTCATCTTCCGAAGTCCTAAAAAAATAAATTCCTCCATCTGCTCTTCCTCCGTCAGATGCTCTGTGTTTTTTCTGATCTTCTCTGGCTGTCCTGCACACTCTGTATATTCTCTTAGATTCTCAGTATTACTATAACGTCTGTTATCTAATAAAGACGACGCTCCAAGTCCGAGTCCTAGATAATTTTTCCGTTCCCAGTATCCTAAATTATGCCGACATTCCATTCCCTCTTTTGCATAGTTGGAAATCTCATAACGATGATATCCATTTTCGCCTAATATTTCTTCGGCCTTTTCATACATGAGACGCTCTTCCTCCTCACTTGGAAGATCTCGCTCCAGTGGGCTGCCTTCTCCATACAGTTTTGCGAATGACGTGCCCTCTTCAATAATCAAACTATATGCCGAAATATGTTCCGGCTTGAGGCGTATAATTCGCTTTAGTGTCTCTTCCCAACTTCTTACTGTCTGCTTTGGAATTGCCGAAATCAAATCTATGTTGATATTCGTGAATCCTGCCGTTCTTGCCATCTCATAGCTTTCCAAAAATTGCTCATATGTATGGATTCTTCCAAGTAGCTTCAATTCTCCATTGTCTGCCGACTGTAAACCAAAACTGATACGATTGATACCAAGTTTTCGATAGGCAGACAGCTTCTCTTGTGTCACGGTTCCAGGATTTGCCTCCACTGTAATCTCTGCATCTTCTGCAATCTCAAACACCTCATGTAACGCCTCAAAAATTCGCTCCATTTGATTTCCTTCTAAAACAGACGGCGTACCTCCACCCAAAAAAATAGTCACTACTGTGTCATTTAGGGACAGGGCTTGGTAAGCTTTGATCTCTCTTATCAGTGCCTCCACATAATTTTCTATTGTTTCCACATTTTCCGGGCTTGAAAGGAAATCACAGTAGGCACATTTCCTTACACAAAACGGAATATGAAGATACAATTCCAGTTCGTTTTTCATTATCCACCTCCAAAAAGGGACAGAGCCACATTTAATTGGGGACGTAGTAAAATTCAATTTTACTACGTCCCCAATTACTATTTATCATCTAGTTTCAACACGCTCATGAATGCTTTCTGCGGAATCTCTACGTTTCCAACCTGACGCATTCTCTTCTTCCCTTCTTTTTGCTTTTCCAAAAGCTTTCTCTTACGGGAAATATCGCCACCGTAGCATTTTGCCAGCACGTCTTTTCGCATCGCCTTCACTGTCTCCCGCGCGATGACTTTGCTTCCGATTGCCGCCTGAATCGGAATCTCAAACAGCTGTCTTGGAATCTCTTCTTTTAATTTTTCACACATCTTACGTCCACGTTCGTATGCAGTCCCACTATGGACAATAAAAGATAATGCATCGACTTCTTCTTTATTAATAAGAATATCCAATTTCACAAGTTCTGACCGTTCATATCCTGCCATCTCATAGTCAAATGACGCATATCCTCTGGAACGCGATTTTAACGCATCGAAGAAATCATAAATAATCTCATTCAAAGGAAGAATATAGCGAAGCACTGCTCTTGTCTCTTCGATATACTCCATTCCCTGATAAATTCCTCGACGTTCCTGGCAAAGATCCATGATCGCTCCGATAAATTCAGACGTAACCATAATCTCAGCTTTCACAACCGGTTCTTCCATATAATCGATTTCAGCCGGATCCGGAAGATTCGACGGATTTGTCAGTTCAATCACTTCTCCATTTGTCTTATAAACTTTGTAAATAACGCCCGGCGCGGTTGTCACAAGATCCAGATTGTACTCTCTCTCCAAACGCTCCTGAATAATTTCCAAATGCAACAACCCTAAAAAACCACATCGGAAACCAAATCCAAGTGCAATCGATGTCTCCGGCTCAAACTGAAGTGCGGCGTCATTGAGCTGCAGTTTTTCCAGCGCATCTCTCAGATCCTGATATTTTGCTCCATCGGCCGGATAGAGTCCGCAATATACCATCGGCTGCACCTTTTTATATCCCGGAAGTGGTTCTTTGCAAGGTCTGTTCGCATCTGTCACGGTATCACCAACACGAGTATCTTTCACATTTTTCAAACTGGCGGTAATATATCCAACCATTCCCGCACTTAATTCCTCGCAAGGAATGAACTGTCCCGCTCCAAAATATCCAACTTCCACGACTTCTGCCTTCGCTCCTGTCGCCATCATCTGAATCGATGTCCCTTTTTTCACCGTTCCTTCTTTGATACGGCAAAAGACAATAACTCCCTTATAGGAATCATACAGAGAGTCAAAAATCAACGCCTGAAGCGGAGCCTTCGGATCTCCCGTCGGCGCCGGAATCTTTGCCACGATCTGCTCTAGTACATCTTCGATATTCAATCCTGTTTTTGCAGAAATACGCGGTGCATCTTCCGCCTCGATTCCGATGACATCCTCAATCTCTTCTATCACCCGTTCCGGATCCGCACTTGGAAGGTCGATCTTATTAATCACCGGCACAACATCCAAATCATGATCCATTGCCAGATATACATTTGCCAATGTCTGCGCCTCTACTCCCTGTGCCGCATCCACGACAAGAATCGCCCCATCACACGCCGCAAGGCTTCGGGAAACTTCGTAATTGAAGTCCACATGCCCCGGAGTATCAATTAAATTAAATATATATTCTTCACCATCTTTTGCCTTATATACAATACGAACCGTCTGTGCTTTGATCGTAATTCCACGCTCACGTTCCAATTCCATGTTATCAAGCACCTGAGACTGCATCTCACGGCTTGTCAATAATCCGGTCTTCTCAATGATCCGGTCTGCCAATGTTGACTTTCCATGGTCAATATGCGCAATAATACAAAAATTTCGTATTTTACTCTGATCTATTCCTGCCACTGTTATTCCTCCAACTATTACTTTCTCACAATTTTTTATTATAACGTAATTTCAAACGGGATTCCACTATAAAAACATTATTTTGCGGAATACTTCATTATAAACAGCTCTACCCCAAGCATATCACTCAGCCGCCCCGTCTTGACAGCCTCTTCCATATCCACGCTGTCTTCAATAATTTCACGAAGTGCCTTGCTTGAAAATGCCCTTGCCTGCTCCTGATATTTTCCCACTACAAATGGATGCAGTCCCACTTTTGATGCAATCTCTTTTCGTGGATATCCTCTTTTGTCCATGTCCTTAACTTCCAAAAGCAGTCGAAACTGTCTGGTCAACAAGAACAAAATCCGCATCGGCGGCTCTTTCAGCGCCACTAGATCATAATAATAATCAAGTGCCTTTCTCTGCTGCTTTTCTGCAACTGCATTGACCATATCAAAGATCTGATTTGTAATCTGTGTCGTACAGATCTCTTCCACATCCTGTGCGGTAATCTCCGACTTGTCCAATGTATAGCAGAATAATTTTTCCAGTTCCCTTTGGATATTCTCCATATCAGTTCCAACCTTTGTCAAAAAGAACCGAATTACCTGCTCCGTGATCTGCTTATTCTCGCGCCTCACACTCCCCGCAATCCACCGAAGAAGTGTCGCCTCATCCTGCCGTCCGAGCTCCACGACCCTTCCTTTATCTTTTACCGCCTTATAAAGCTTTCCTCGCTTATCGATCTCACTCTCGACAAAAATCATAGAAGTGGTCTCCGGAAGTTCCTTGATATAATCCGAAAGTTCCGGAGACGCATTCTTAAAAAATCCGCTGTTTTCCAAAATAATCAATCTGCGCTCTGCAAAAAACGGCAGCGTCTCAGCAAGATCAATGACTTCTTTCGCGTTAATTCCTTTTCCTTCATAGTATGCGTAATTCATCGTATCATCCGGTGGAACAATCGCATAGTGCAGCTTGTCTTTATACTGTCTTTTTAAATATGCCTCTTCGCCATACAAAAGATATATCTGTTTCAATTGTCCGGTTTTCAAATCTTCATTCAGACTTTTCATATTCACTACACTCCATCTACTTTATCTTCTCTTAGTCTAAATGCAAGTTTCTGAAATGTCAATGAAATCCGACAATCGAAAGCGTATTTCCATCACTTTTCAATGTGATCGCCCCATTTTCAATTGTACTGTAAACCGCACTGTCTATAGCGTTCAGTCTCTCCAGTGTCTCTTTATGCGGATGCCCGTATCGGTTTCCTTTGCCAGCCGAGATTAGCGAAATACTTGGCTGGATTATCTTTAAAAGCTCTTCCTTGGTCGAATTTTTTGATCCGTGATGTGCCACTTTCAGAACCGAATACACCTTTTTTTCCACCTGCTCCAGCAAAATTTCCTCCCCTTTTTCCTCAACATCACCTGTACAAAGCATACCAAACTTCTGATAACAGATATCAAGTACCATAGAGGAAGCATTTCCAATTTCCCCCGGGAACTCCTCCTCCGGTTGAATGCAGGTCACCTGAAAATCCCCTTCCTGGAGTCTCATGCCGGGAGGAATTACCAACACCCTTATTCCAACTTTTTTTGCAAGTGCTGCGAGTTTTGTTAACGCCTCATCTTGTTGATAAGTTGCCGGAAGCACAAGGTTTTTGATTCTTACCCCGACATCCTGTCTTGCGATCATCTCCTCAACGCCACTGTAATGATCACTGTCTCCATGCGATATCAGGACATAGTCTAAAGTTCCAATCCCCTGTGATTTCAAAAAAGGTTCTATCCGGTATTTTCCTACTTCTTTGACATCACTGCTTCCCCCGTCAATCAGGTAAGTTCCGTTTTTCGGTCCCCGAAGCAGAATACCGTCTCCCTGTCCCACATCAATTACCGTCACAAAAAGCTTTCCTCCCGTCCCATGACCGATAGAAAACCAAAATAGAATCATTGGAAACACACCCCACACACTCCTTCTAAGAAACCGAAACAATTCTTTTTTGTTACATTTCAACACAAAAATAACACTCCCAAATACCAAAAGATAATAAACACTGACCTGCCACCACGCCGGCTGTCCAAACACTATTCTTGCCCCCGGCAATCGTCCTGCGAATCGACTCATCCACTCAAACAGTTCCAAAAATATTCCACACACTTTTACCAAAACCATACCTATCGGCTGACAGATTGGCAAAAACAAGCTGCCGATAAGTCCAAGTCCCAGAACCCACGACATCATCGGTATCACTGCTATATTCAATAAAAGTGAATATAGTGGAAATTCAAAATAAAAGTACAAAAGCACCGGAAACAGCATTAGATTAATGCCTATGCTCGCATACATCCCTTTCACAATCTGATATTTGCACGGGAACAGTTTTTCTATTGCAGGAAGAATGGTTAAGATCCCAAGTATCGCTCCGTATGAGAGTAAAAATCCGGCGTCTGCAAGGTATAATGGCTGCCAAAGGACAGTCACTGCCCCTGCGAAGAATAATCCAGTAGCCATATCATAGACTCTTCCTGTCATGTCTGCGCCAATGCGAAGTAAAAGCATAATCGCAGCACGTATCACTGACACAGAAAAACCAATCATTAAGACATACAGAAAAAGCAGTATACCAGATCCGATCCCGGCAACAAAATAAGGACTTCCGACTTTTCGGAAAATCTGATACACACTCAGTCCAATAAAAGATATATGAAGTCCTGAAATCGCCAAAACATGTCCTATCCCATTTTTCTGATACAACTCCTTGATCTCTGCATCCATCTCCTTCTTCTCACTCAATAAAATCGCACTTAAAACAGCGCCATTTTTTTCACCCATTGTCTCTGTCAGTTTCTCCTTCCATGCCTGCTTCAGACCGTAAAGAGAATTCATAAGTCGATTAGCCTTTCCACTCACTTCCACAATCTGTTCACTCCAGACCATTCCATAAATATTTTGTTTTGCATAATATTGCCTTTGGTCAAAATTCCCCGGATTGTGTGCCGTTTCAAACACATTGGCTTTCCCACGCAATTTGACCGTTTTCCCAATCGCAATATTTTGAAATGTCTTATCATATACTATTATCTTGGATTCATAAAATGATTCATTTTGACTGTTTATAGAATTGTTTTTTAGATATAAGATCTGCATCTTTGATGTGCTCGTCTTTTGATATACCTGCCCCTGCAAGATGACTTCTTTTTCTTTCTCTTCCTGAAAAATAGAATCGGCAGACAGTCCTCCCGACTGCCCGCCTGTCAGAAGCAGGAGCACGCTTTTTATCAGCAAAAAGACCAGACACACATAACATAATGGTCTTTTTTTCATTCTTCTTTTTTCTCCTCGATTAATTCTGAATTCCATTCCAAGGGACGATCCAATTGGATACTTCCCTTATATGTTACATCACTTGCACCGTTGACCAATATCTGTACACGGCTCGCATTCCCACTTTCGATAATGGAATTTACAATCGAATAAATTGCCACCTCCGGCTTCTGATTATAACCTTCCGTCAAAAATGTGGAATCCAGATTCACATAGCAAATGCCATCTTTTACAGATACTCCCAGCAGCTTTATGTCTTTCGGGATCGTCGCCTGCGCCTTGCTGGATGCCGGCCCCCGCATCAATTGTTCCACAATCAATTTCTCGATAGAGGTGTTGCTGCTGTAATGCACGTCATTAATCTTTTCACTCACAAGTTTTGTTCCATCCCCGTTTGAAAAATAAAGATTCAGCGACGTCACTTGATAACTGCTCAAAGAAGATCCTGTATTTTGTACAAAATCATCCGCGCTCATCAATCCGATCGGTACGCCTTCTCGATCTTTCAGCACGTCATCACCAACATAAAAAGATACAAAATCAATGCCATCAACCTGCACAAGCGTCTGCACAACTGCCGCCCTGCAAAGTACTTCCCTTGACTTTTTCATTTTTTCATATGCTTTATTAAAATGCAATTCCAGACAATTGTCTTTGATCTCGAATGATTCCACCTTGACTTCTTTTGGGAATACCGACTTCATCTCAATCGACTCCGGCGCTTTTTTAAGCTCCTTAAGCATATCTTTCACGACAGTCTCCGCTTTTTCCGAGTTGTTTTCATACTCTTGCTTTTCCAGCGCATCATCATCGGCATTCAGATAGTAAATATACATTCCCGCATCTTCCATATGCTTCCCTGACGTACAGCCACTTGCAAGTATCATGCACAGAAACAACACCGCTGCATATATTCTTTTTTTCATGTCATTCCCCTTTTCTCCGCCTGCATTTACACAATATAGTTCAGTGGAACACGCACGGTAAAGGTTGTTCCTGTCCCCTCTTCACTGTATACCTTCACAGCTCCACGGTGCATAACGATCGCATTTCTCGCAATCGCCAATCCAAGCCCTGTTCCGCCAATCTCTCTAGAGTGCGATTTATCCACACGATAAAATCTCTCAAAAATATGTTCAATCGACTCCTCCGGTATTCCAATTCCAGAGTCTGCAACCTTCACATAAAAATATTTGTGATCCGCGTTGAGTGACACATGTACCCACCCATCTTCTTTATTGTACTTGATTGCATTCTCCACTAAATTCGATATAGCAAGAGAAAGCTTTACTTCATCAACTTCTGCTGTTACCGGTCGAAAGCTTTCAAACACAACTTCTATATTGCGCACTGCCGCAATCGGGCGCACCCGCTTCAATATCCGTTCTACCAACTCGTTAATATTCTCCGGTTTTACATTCAGATCAGAGGCTGTCTTATCCATCTTTACAAGAGAGAGTAAATCGTTGATAATCTTGTTCTCACGCTCAATCTCCTCTGTAATATCTCCCATAAATTCCTGATATAGTTCTACCGGCACATCCTCCTGTGCAAGAAGTGAATCTGCAAGTACTTTCATAGACGTAAGCGGCGTCTTCAATTCATGCGACACATTGGATACAAACTCCTGTCTAGAGTCATCCAATACCTTCAAACGTCCCAACATCTTGTTAAACGCATCAGAAATCTGTTTCGTCTCCGTATAGGCATTCTCTTTCAGATAGTCATTGTCATACCCTTCTGTCACATCCTCAATCGCCTGAGTGATTCTCGCAAACGGTTTGACCATCTTATTAGACAGAAACGATACTATGACAACCAAAAGTAATACTGTCATCCCTAAAATAATATTGGCATTTGATTCCAGCATCTCCAATGTATCCAAAATACTATCCGCAGAGATGCTAATGAGAACAACTCCGATAATCTCTTTGCCGCTTCCCGCCATAATAGGGGACGTTACCTCAATATAACGCTCCTTCGCATCATAATGGTTCGTCGATTTCCCGTCAAAACACTGAACAACATCAGAGGAGATGATCGTCTTTCCTTCTTCTGTTCCGAAAGTGTCCTTCACAATGCGATATTCTGAGTCAATCACCATCACTCGCCCATTATAAATATTCGACAACTGCAAAATCTCTGAGTTGATTGCCTCTGAAGCAGTTCCTTCCAAGTAATTAGAACTGCTCAACTGATTACACAGAATCGTTCCCTGATTCTGTACTTCAGCACTTTTTAGTGAAACCGCATTCTCCTCATACTGCTTCAAAAGCGTCTCTTTCAATACGATACACGGAAGTATACTGGTAATCATAATGAGCAGAACAAGTCTGGAACGCAGACTTTTAATAAGTTTACTTTTAATCTGCCATTTAACCCCTAAAATAGTAACCAACTCCCCACTTCGTATATACATATTTCGGATCACTTGGATGTTTCTCTATTTTTTCTCTCAAACGTCTGATATGTACATCTACCGTTCTTGCGTCTCCCGGGTACTCATATCCCCATACCAGATTCAACAGCTTTTCTCTGCTGTATACTTTATCCGGATTCTTTGCGAGCAGTTCCAAAAGATCAAATTCTTTCGCTGTCAGATTGATCTCTCGCTCCTGAATAAACACTCTTCTGCTCTCACAGTCGATCTTCATATCATGTTTGACCAAAACATTACTTTCTACCGTTTTTTCTTCTTTTCTTCCGGTTCTTCTCATAATGGCTTTGATTCTTGCTTTCACTTCCAAAATGTTAAATGGTTTTGTAATATAATCATCCGCACCATATTCCAGCCCCAAAATCTTATCCATGTCATCTCCTTTTGCAGTCAGCATGACAATCGGCACATCAGAAAAATCACGAATCTGCTGGCATACTGCAAATCCATCCATCTTTGGCAGCATGACATCTAAAAGGAGCAGATCATATTCGTTATTCTTCGCAAGTTCCAATGCCTCCTCCCCATCATAGGCACAGTCCACTTCCATACCGTCCTGCATCAGGCTGAAACGAATCCCTTTTACAATTAATTTTTCATCATCTACAACTAATACCCTTTTTCCCATTGTTTATCTCCCTCTATATTTAAACTGTAATAAGATCTTTTATTTTCTGAAAGACACCGTCTTTAATTCCTTCAATCTGCTTAATATCCTCTATGGATTGGAATTTTCCATGTTCTTCCCGATATTTTATAATACTGTCCGCTTTGGATTCGCCAATCCCGGCAAGTGTCATCAATTCTTCTTTTGTGGCGGTATTCAGATTGACTTTCCCACTCGCGTCACCTGCTTCGCCCGCTTCTTTTAATGAATGATCCACTTCGCCCGCTGCCGGCACATAAATCTGTTCTTCATCCTGCAAAAGCGCGGCTTGATTAATCTCTGATATATCCGCATTCTCTGCAAATCCTCCTGCTTTTTGTATCGCCTCATACACTCTGCTGTCTTGTTGTAACTCATATACACCTGCCTGCATAACAGCTCCGCAGACATAGACATATATGGTCTTTTTCTCTTTTGTCTCTTCTTGTTTGGATGTCTCTGACTTCTCAGATCCAATCTCTTCCAATTCTTGTATCGGCTGTTCCTTCTTCTGACACCCACAGCAGCCCAACATAAAAATGATCCATATAATACTTGTTTTTATAATCTTCTGCATAAACCCTCCATAGTATAAACTACTACAGACACCCCTCTATGCTTAGACATTCTTATTGTAACGAATTTCTTTTTAAATTACAACAAATTTTTACAGTCTTGTTACATTTCCATGAAATCTTTTAACGCTCCCATTGAAAGATAGCCACACCGATCAAAGCAAGCGCCATACCACCGATTTTTCTCCAGTCAACCGGCTGTTTATCGACACCGAACAGCCCCAGTAATTCAATGACATATGCGATGATAAGCTGCGAAATCACGATCAAAAGAGCTGCCTTTGCAGGTCCTAACTGTTCCATACTCTTGATAACCGTCCATGTAATCCCAGCTCCGATCACACCTCCAAGCAACATATATTTCGGCTCTACTTTTGCAATCGTCATGACATCGTCTCTTCCAGCGATGAACCATGCCACAAGACATACCGCAAATGCACTGAGCTGCACCCATCCATTTGACACCCACATTCCTGTCGTCTTCGTCACCTGTGTGTTAAACACCCCCTGTACACTCATTAGCGCACCTGATACTAACGCAATAAAAAACCCAATCATTGAGATCCCTCCTAAAAATTTTTCACTTTTAGTCTGTCCAATGAATCGGGTTTTTATTTATTCTTCTAAATTTTATTCATCCAGCGCTTTTGACAATTTCTCAATCATCTCATCCACATGTTCTTTTGTGATCACTAGCGGTGGTACAAGGCGCAGCACATTACCTCCTGCAGAGATTGTGATAAGCCCATGCTCCATTCCTTTTCGAATCACTTCTGTGACCGGCTTTTCCAAAACAAGCCCCTGCATAAGTCCTTTTCCGCGTCTTTCTTTCACAGCACTGCTTTCTTTCACAAGATGATCTAACTGTTCTTCCAGATAGACGCTCACTTCCTTTACATGCTCCAACAGATGTTCCTCTTCAAAAATCTGAAGCACAGTGTCAACCGCCGCACACACAAACGGATTTCCTCCGTATGTCGTTCCGTGATCTCCCGGGAGCAACGAAGCCTTTGCGACCTTCTCCGTCATCGCAAATGCCCCTACCGGCACACCATTTCCAATCGCCTTTGCCATCGTCATAATATCTGGTTTGACTCCGTATCCCTGCCATGCAAACATAGATCCGGTTCTTCCCATACCGCACTGAATCTCATCAAAGATAAGCAAAATATCCTGCTCGTCACAAAGCGCTCGAAGCCCTTCCAAAAAAGAGCTTTCCGCCGGGTAGATCCCGCCTTCCCCCTGCACTGTCTCCAAAATAATCGCACAGGTCTTGTCAGACAGAAGCGCTTTCACACTTTCCAAATCATTATAATCGGCAAATTTTACACCTTCCACCAACGGTTCAAATGGTTTTCTATATTGTTCTGTACCTGTCACGGAAAGCGCCCCCATACTTCTTCCATGAAAGGAATGGTTCATCGCAATAAACTCATACCGGCCACTCTGTTTCGTATAAGCATACTTTCGGGCAGCTTTCAGCGCCCCTTCAATCGCCTCTGTCCCGCTGTTTGTAAAAAATACACGATCCATGCAAGACACTTGTCTTAAATGTTCTGCCGCTTTTGCTGACGGCACGCTGTAGAACAGATTGGACGTATGTAACAACTTCTCCATTTGTTGTTTCAGACCTTCTGTATATTTAGGATGGCCATATCCAAGGGAACATACCGCAATTCCGGCTGCAAAATCTAAATATTTCTTTCCTTCTGTGTCATACAGATAGACGCCTTCTCCTTTTTCCAGAACAATCTGATAACGGTTATATGTATGAAGAAGTGATTGTTCTGCTGTCTCAATATAATTATTTTTCATGGTAAAACCTACTTTCTTCATCCTTTAAAATCGCAGTTCCAATCCCTTTGTTTGTAAAGATTTCCAACAACAGACAATGCGGGATTCTGCCGTCCAAAATATGCACTCTGGATACGCCGTTCTCAATCGCATCAATACAGTTTTGCAGCTTTGGAAGCATGCCTCCGCCGATGTAGCCCTCTTTCATAAGCGTTTCTGCCTGTTCTACCGTCAGCTCCGAAATCAACGTCTTAGGATCTTTAGGATCTTTGTAAACTCCCTCAATATCTGTCAAAAATGCAAGCTTCTCCGCCTCCATCGCACGCGCGATCGCACATGCCGCATCATCTGCATTGATGTTATAAGTCTCAAAATTATCATCCAGACCAACCGGACATACAATCGGCAAAAAGTCTTTTTCCAAAAGATCGTACAAAATCTCAGCGTTTACCTGTGTCACTTCCCCCACATATCCGATGTCTGCGCCGTCTGACAGTTTCTTTTCCACTTTCAACAATCCACCGTCTTTTCCGCTGATTCCGATTGCTCGAACCCCAAGAGATTCCACAAGTTGTACCAGACTTTTATTTACTTTTCCAAGAACCATCTCAGCAACTTCCATCGTATCGGCATCAGTCACACGCAGACCGTTTATAAACTGTGGCTTCATCCCTGCTTTTTCCACCCACTTGCTGATCTCTTTTCCACCACCGTGCACAATAATCGGCTTAAACCCAACAAGTTTTAATAAGGTTACATCCTCTATAACACGTCTTTTCAAGTCTTCATCCACCATGGCGCTTCCGCCGTATTTTACAACAATAATTTTCCGGTTAAATCTCTGTATATATGGAAGCGCCTCGATCAGTACCTCCGCTTTGCTTAAGAATTTTTGCATATTTGGACTCATCTTCGTTTTCCTCCCTTTATTAGCTTCTGTAATCTGCGTTAATTTCAATGTATCCGTGTGTCAGATCACATCCCCATGCCGTCGCTTTTGCATCACCCATCTTAACGTTGGCTGTTGCTGTCACAATCGGCTGTGATAAAATTTCAGTTGCCTTCTCCTCACTGTAATCTACAGCAGTTCCATTTTCTGCAATCTGAATCTTTCCTGCCGCACTCTCAAAAAACAAATCTACTTTCTCTGGATCAAATTGTGCTCCTGAGTATCCCATCGCACAGATAATACGACCCCAGTTCGCATCGTGTCCCGCAATCGCTGTCTTTGTCAGATTCGAGCATGCAATGGCTTTACTTAATAAAACAGCCTGCTCCTTTGTCTGTGCTCCGACAATATTTACTTCGAATAATGCAGTCGCCCCTTCTCCATCTCCTGCAATCTTCTTTGCCAGATATTCATTAATCTCATGAAGCGCCTCTGCAAACACCTCGTATTCCTTCGTTCCTTCCACAATCTCTTCGTTTTCTGCCATTCCATTTGCTATGACAAGCACCGTATCGTTTGTAGATGTGTCTCCATCCACAGAAATCATGTTATAAGTATCGTCGACATCCTCACTCAATGCTTTTTGAAGCGCTGTTTTGGAAATCGCAGCATCTGTCGTGATAAAGCTCAGCATCGTACACATATTCGGGTGAATCATGCCGGACCCCTTCGCCATTCCGCCAATCGTGACTGTCTTGCCTCCAATCTCAATCTCCACTGCAATCTCTTTCTCACAGGTATCTGTCGTCATAATCGCTTTTGCCGCCTCTGTCCCGGCCTGAACAGTATCACTTTTCGCCTCTGCAAGCATTTTTACTCCTGCCTGGATGCGGTCAATTGGAAGCTGTTTTCCGATGACCCCTGTCGATCCAAGAAGAACACTGTCTGCCGAAATCCCCAACTCTTTCGCTGCCGCATCCGCAGTATCTTTGCAGTATCCGTATCCTTCTGCCCCTGTGCAGGCATTAGCAATCCCCGAATTCACAATGATCGCCTGTGCCGCTTTGCCTTCCTTTACAATTTTCTGATCCCATGTAACCGGCGCCGCTTTTGCCACATTCGTCGTAAATGTTCCTGCCGCCACACATGGCTCTTTGCTGAAAATGATCGCCATATCTGTACGTCCCTGATACTTGATATTTGCCTCGACACCTGCCGCCTCAAATCCTTTTGCTTTCGTCACTCCACCTTTTACAATCTTCATCATGCACATCTCCTTTTTATTTATTAAACGCAGTAATATTTGCTTCATTCAACGTAAATTCGTAATAATTTAAATCTTCCCGCTTCGTCCATCCGATTTCATTCCAAAATGCATTTCCAATATCGTTTTCCATAAACGCAATCAATGATACTTTATTAATCTTCTCTTCTTTTAATGCCTCCATCGCTTTCACTACCATACTCCGTCCGATTCCGTGCATCCGATACGCTTCGTCTACACATACATGATAGAGGCATCCCCTTCTTCCATCGTGTCCACACAGGATGCTTCCTACAATCTTTTCATCCTCCACTGCGACAATACTTGTTGTTGGATTCCGTTTCAAAAAACGTTCGACCCCTTCTTTCGAATCGTCAATACTCCGGATTCCAAACCCGTGAATCTTCATCCACAGTGCATAGACACCTTCATAATCTTCTATCGTCATTTGTCTAATCATGTTACCCTTCTCCTGACTGTTTTATGGAAACATCGGAACAAGCTCAAGTCCTGTCGTCTCCGGCAGTCCAAACATCAGATTCATATTCTGTACCGCCTGACCTGCCGCACCTTTTACAAGATTGTCCATCGCTCCCATCATAATGATTCTGTTCGTCCGCTCATCGATTTTAAAATTCACATCTACATAGTTGCTGCCCTCCACCCATTTTGTCTGCGGGCAGACATCTTTTTCCAATACACGCACAAATTTTTCTTTCTGATAATGCTTATCATAAATCGCCTTTACTTCCTCATAGGTCACTGTTTTCTTTAAGGCTGCATATGCCGTCACCAAAATTCCCCGATTCATCGGCACAAGATGTGGCGTAAAATTCAAAAGTACGTTCTCACCTGCGGCATAGCCAAGCTGTTCTTCAATCTCTGGTGTATGTCGGTGAACAGCCACCCCATACGCTTTGATATTTTCGTTGACTTCACAGTAAAGATTATCCACTTTCGCCCCTCTTCCGGCTCCAGAAGTTCCTGATTTTGCATCAATAATAACCGTGCTCATGTCAATCAGTCCTTCTTTTGCGAGCGGATAAACTGACAGCGTTGAGCATGTCGGATAACATCCCGGATTTGCCACAAGTCTTGCATGTTTTACCTCCTCACGGTTGATCTCACAAAGTCCATACACTGCCTCCTCGATAAACTGAGGACTTTTATGCTCGATCCCATACCATTTTTCATACGTCTCCACGTCCTTAATACGGAAATCTGCGCTCAGATCTATGACTTTTACTTTGGACAAAATTTCCTCATCGATCAGTGATGCACAAAGCCCCTGCGGTGTCGCCGTAAATATGACATCCACCTCATCTGCCAGCGCTTTCATGTTATCATCCATACAGACTGCATCAACAATCTGAAACATGTTCTGATACACTTCACAATACTTTTTATCAATATAACTCCTGGAGCCATACCACTTGATTTCTGCATGTTTATGTCCCATTAAAATACGGACAAGTTCTCCCCCCGCATAGCCGGTGGCACCAATAATTCCCACTTTGATCATACAACCAACATCCTTTCTGCCTTTTTTCTAATTTTAACACTTGCATCGCAAAATGCAACACAAACCTTTCTCACGTTACCAAAGTAACGTTTTACGATACATAAAAGAAATACTTGCATAAGTATACATCATTTTTGTATATTATGCAAGTATTTCTTTTCATTTTATCGAATCTGACCATCTCCGAAAATAATATATTTGGTTGTCGTAAGGGCATCCAATCCCATCGGACCTCTCGCATGAAGTTTCTGTGTACTGATTCCAATCTCGGCTCCAAACCCGAATTCAAATCCATCGGTAAATCTCGTCGAAGCATTCACATACACTGCCGCTGCATCTATCTCATCCTGAAATTTCAGTGCATTTCGATAATTCTCTGTAATAATAGATTCCGAATGCCCAGTATTATACGTATTGATATGGGTGATTGCTTCATCCATGGAAGAGACGACTTTCAGAGAAATCATCTTATCTAGATATTCCGTCCCCCAGTCATCGTCCGATGCTGTTGTAATTCTTTCGTCTATCGCCATCGAAGTTTGATCTCCTCGAATTGTAACCCCCTTTTGTGTCATCCTGTCACAGAGCATCGGAATGACCTGACACGCCACATCTTCATGGATCACCAACGACTCACATGCATTGCATACACCAAGGCGCTGTGTCTTGGCGTTGTCAATGATTTCCACTGCCATCTGAAGATCTGCAAACGCATCTACATATATATGACAGTTGCCCGTGCCTGTCTCAATAACCGGAACTGTACTGTTCTTTACAACGGTTTGGATCAATCCTGCTCCACCTCTCGGAATGAGCACATCAATATATGTGTTCATCCGCATCATCTCCTGTGCCACTGCACGATCCGTATTTTCAATCAGGATTACTGCATCTTCCTCAATCTGTGTGGCGTTAAGTGCTTTTCGAAGTACACTCACAATCGCCTTGTTGGAAAAAATACAATCACTGCCGCCTCTTAAAATCACAGCATTTCCTGATTTCAGGCACAGGCCAAATGCATCTGCTGTCACATTTGGTCTGGATTCATAGATGATTCCAACAACTCCCAGAGGCACTCTTTTCTTTCCGATGCGAAGTCCGTTCGGTCTCACTTTCATATCCGTCACTATTCCGATTGGATCTTCCAGATCCGCAATCTGTAACAGCCCATCTGCAATTCCTGCAATGCGTTCCCTGGTCAGCATCAATCGGTCTATAAGAGATTCCTTCATTCCTTTTTCTCTCGCATTCGCAATGTCTTTTTGATTCTCTTCCAGTAAAAATGCTGCTTGTTTCTTCAATTCTTTTGCTGCCTGTTTCAGCGCCTCGTTTCTTCTGTTCTGTCCCAGTAAGCCGATACTCCTGCTCGCCGCCTTGCTTCTCATTCCGATTTGTTCCATGTATTTCATATGATTTTCCTCCCGTTTTCCCTCTCTGCCATAAACAATGTTCCAATCTTCTTTCCTGCCATGATATCGTTGATTGCACAAATATTGGCTCCATTGGCAATAACCATATCTGCCCCGGACTTCGTCGCAACCTTCGCAGCTTCGATCTTCGTCGCCATTCCTCCTGTTCCCATAGCGCTTCCGGCTCCTTTTCCCATCCTCTCCAGTTTCTCATCAATATACCGCACCGTATGGACAAATCTGGCATTTGGATTCTTCCGAGGGTCATCTGTATAAAGTCCCTCGATATCCGACATCAGGATTAAAAGATCTGCCTCCACAAGTCTGGCAACATGAGCCGCCATTGTATCATTGTCTCCAAAATTTCCATACGTCTCTTCCTCCACAGAAATCGCATCATTTTCATTTACAATCGGAACGACGTTCATACGCAGCAGCTCCTCAAATGTATTTCTCGCATCCTGCCTGCACTCCTTACTCATAATGGATTCTTTTGTCAGCAACACCTGTGCCGTCAACTGATCATACTCTGCAAACAGTTTTTCATACATCATCATCATTCGTCCCTGTCCGACTGCTGCGCACGCCTGCTTTATTGCACTTTCTTCTGGTCGTTCCCAGATTCCAAGCACCTGTCTGCCGATTCCAACTGCTCCAGACGATACAACAATCACTTCTTTTCCCTTATTTCTCAAATTGATTAAAATTCTCACAAATTTCTCAAGCTTTTCCAAATCAATGTTTCCCGTTTCCTTATGTGTGATCGTCGTTGTTCCCACTTTGATCACGATTCGTTTTTTGCTTTTTATTGTCTCTCTCTGTTCCATTTCACACACCTCTTGTTCTGCTTCTTTCTATGCCCTATGCCGTTTAAACGCAAAAACAGGATAGAAGTATACAACAAATACTTCTACCCTGAATATTCCTTGGCAGACACAGCATCTACTTCTCTACAACTACAATATTGAATTTATGCTTCGCTGAACACCCCGAGGGGATTGCACGGCACAAAAACAACACTGCGTGTAATAGGCAGCTTTCGATTAGATCTTTTTATGAAATTATAAGTTACATGATACTGTCTTTCTTCCATAACTCATTCTCCAACCTTTTCTGTGTGATATTTTTATTTTTTTATTCTACACCTCTTTTGACTTTTGTCAATAGTTTTCTACGCTAAATCAGGAAAGTGCGTCTCTTTAAAAGAATATTTATTCATATTTTTTGCATATTTTATTATTTTTTTGAGATTTGCACTTGATTTATGCAAAAAATAGGAGTATAGTAACCTTAGTTGAACAGTAAAAAAAAGTTTAGGAGGCATTACATTATGAAAGAAAAAGTAGTTTTAGCATATTCTGGCGGACTTGATACAACTGCCATCATCCCTTGGTTAAAAGAAAATTTTGATTACGATGTCATCTGCTGCTGCATTGACTGTGGTCAGGGCGAAGAATTAGACGGATTGGAAGAACGTGCAAAATTATCCGGAGCATCTAAATTATATATTGAAAACATCATTGACGAATTCTGTGATGACTATATCGTTCCTTGCGTTCAGGCAAATGCCATCTATGAAAACAAATATTTACTTGGAACTTCTATGGCTCGTCCGGGAATCGCTAAAAAATTAGTTGAAATTGCAAGAAAAGAAGGCGCTACAGCCATCTGCCACGGTGCTACCGGAAAAGGAAATGACCAGATTCGTTTTGAACTCGGCATCAAAGCACTTGCTCCTGATTTAAAGATTATTGCTCCTTGGAGAATGACAGACATTTGGACAATGCAGTCTCGTGAGGAAGAGATCGAATACTGCAAAGCACATGGTATCGACCTTCCATTTGACGCAAGCCACAGCTACAGCCGCGACCGTAACTTATGGCATATCAGCCACGAGGGATTGGAATTAGAAGATCCTGCTCAGGAACCAGATTATGACAATTTGCTCGTGCTTGGTGTCACTCCAGAAAAAGCGCCAGATCACGGGGAATATGTGACAATGACATTTGAAAAAGGTGTTCCTACCAGTGTAAACGGCAAACAGATGAAAGTTTCCGAGATCATTACAACGTTGAACGAACTCGGTGGAAAACATGGTATCGGTATCGTTGACATCGTAGAAAACCGTGTGGTAGGTATGAAATCTCGTGGTGTATATGAGACACCAGGTGGAACAATCCTTATGGAAGCTCACCAACAATTAGAGGAACTGGTATTGGACCGTGCTACATATGAAGTGAAAAAAGATATGGGTAACAAACTTGCTCAGATTGTATACGAAGGAAAATGGTTCACACCACTTCGCGAAGCAGTTCAAGCTTTCATCGAATCCACACAGGAATATGTAACCGGAGAAGTAAAATTCAAACTCTACAAAGGAAATATCATCAAAGCCGGAACAACTTCTCCATACTCACTGTACAGTGAATCTTTGGCAAGCTTTACAACAGGCGACTTATACGACCATCACGATGCCGACGGATTCATCACACTGTTCGGTCTTCCGCTCAAAGTTCGCGCAATGAAAATGGCTGAAGTCGAAAAGGAAAACAACAAATAATCAGATAGATAAAGAGGACCGAAAATCGGTCCTCTTTATCTATCTCTATTACATTTGCATCTCTTCATATTTTTCTGCAATATTCAGTGCATGATCCCCGATTCGTTCAAAATCAGTGAGCATCTCAGACAGGATAACCCCTGCTTCTGCACTGCATTTTCCAGACTGCATTCTCTCAATCTGCCCTTTCAAAAGACTTTCCTGCATATCATCAATACGCTGTTCGTTCTTCGCTGCAATCTCTAACACATGCTTTCTGCCATTCATATTTTCTTTGCTGATTCCTTCTAATGTCTCTGTACAAAGATCTTTCATCTGCTCTAACGACTCAATTGCTGACTGTGAAAATTTGATATCCCACTCACTCATATTGTGCAGATAGTCCACAAAGTTGATTGCATGATCTCCAATTCTCTCCAAATCTCCGATAATTCGATAGTAAGCATTTAGCTTCTGAGAATCCTGAATCGTCATCTCTGTTGTCATCAGATGTACAATATATTTTGAAATCTCTTTATTCAGATAATCGATATACTGTTCTCTGTCCTCCAAATCTGCAACCATATTTTGATCATTTTTGATTACAGCACGAAAACAACCTTCTGTGTTCTTTTTTACCATCTGAAGCATACGTTCTACCTCATTTTCAATCTGGCTAATCACCATTGCAGCATGTCCGACTGTATGGTTGTTTTCAAATGGACGGATATATTTCAATCGCTTGATATCCTCTTCCTGTCCTTCTTTATCCGGCAGAAGCACCTTGGCAGCTTTCGCCATAAGTGTTCCAAATGGAAGAAGTACTAAAGTAGTGACAATATTGAATGTTGTATGTACATTGGCAATCTGTGCTACCGGATTATCCGGTGTCAGCGCTGCAATCCAGTCTGTAAATGGAGTGATCAGACAGATTACCGAGAATAAAACTGTACCAATAATGTTGAACATCAAGTGGATTACCGTCGTTCTCTTTGCATTTACCTTTGTTCCGATAGATGCCAGCACTGCTGTAATACAGGTTCCGATATTCTGTCCAAACAAGATAAACACCGCACTCGAAAGCGGAATCGCACCTGTGCTTGCAAGTGCCTGCAAAATACCAACTGATGCAGAAGACGACTGTATAATCGCAGTAAATACCGCACCGATCAAAATGCCCACAAGCGGGTTGTTAAAGTTCGCCATAAAGCCAATGAACGTCTCTGACTGCTGAAGCGGCGCCATCGCATCTCCCATCATACCCATACCGATAAATAGCACACCAAGTCCTGCAAAAATCTCACTGATATGCTTGATTTTTTCGTTTTTTGCAAACATAATGACCGCAACACCTGCAAACGCAAATAACGGTGCGATCACATCAATATCAAGTGCGATCAGCTGTCCGGTAATCGTCGTACCGATATTGGCACCCATAATTACCCATACAGCCTGATTCAATGTCATCAATCCAGAGTTTACAAACCCTACAACCATGACGGTTGTCGCCGAAGATGACTGGATTACTGCTGTAATTGCAGCTCCGACAAGAACCCCTTTGATTCTGTTTGATGTCAATTTTTCCAAGATGCTTTTCATCTTGTTTCCTGCTGCTGTCTCAAGACCATTTCCCATCATCTGCATACCGTACAAGAACAATGCAAGTCCTCCAAGCAGCAATAGTATATCATTTAATTCCATTTTTTACTTATCTCCTATTCTCTTCTTTTGCAATAAATTTATCACTGAGTTGCGTATAGCTGCTTTTTTCGTTTTTTCCCATCCATCCGCTGCGAGACTCGAACCTGTTTCAGAAAATAGAGCATCTCCATTCTCTTTAAATATAACTTAATCCATTTTTCAGTTTTTCCATATAACATTCCCCAAGTCAGAAACAGACAATAAATGAGCGGTGTCTGGATACGCCTGACTGTCTTGATTGCGCTGACTCCGCTTGTCAAGCCTGCACCGGCAGAATAAATCTGATGTGTCTCACCATAATTATAATCCCGCTCTCGCTCTAAGGGATCCACAGAAAAAAGCAATCCCACAAATAGAAATATGCTTAATATCAATGCCATATTTTTCCTATCCATAGAATTGCCTCCGTAAATCTTATCATTTTTCTAAATTTTTACACGATTCTTACAAAAGCTTAACATAATAAATTTTACCTGTCAATTAGAAATTCTCCCGTTTTTTTAATCTAAAAATTCAATTTTTACCCAATTCCTCCATATGCAATTCCAAGAACAACAACCAAAATCGTCACAATCGTAAAGACATACTTTGCAAAGTATAAAAATGTATTGTCAAGCGGCTTTTCTGCACCTTCGTTGATTCCCGCAAGCGCTTTCTTCGCATCATAGAGATAATAGAATACGATCAATACCAGCAACGCCATGACCGGTGAGACAACTACTGTGATCAAGTTTGTAAAATTGTCAAATGTTGTCATACTTAAGTTTAATGGAATCGACAGTACAAATGTCACTACACCGACAAGAATGACCGCTTTTACACGCGTTAATTTTGTGTTCGATATAATTGCCTCCACAACACCTTCCAGCATATTGATAGAAGAAGAAATTGCTGCAAAGAACAAACTTAAGAAAAATACAATCGCAATAATCGTTCCTCCCGGCATCTTATCAAAGATGATCGGCATCGTCATAAACAGAAGCGGCGGTCCCGCATTGACATCCAGACCAAATGCAAATACTGCGGGCATGATCACAAATGACGCAAGCACTGCTGCCAATGTGTCAAGCACTGCTGTACTGATTGCAAGTTTTGGAATATTGTAATCTTTTTTCAGGTAACTTCCATATACAACCATTCCACATCCATTAAGCGATACCGTAAAAAACGCCTGTCCAAGCGCCATAACCCATGTATCTGCCTCCAGCAAATGATGCCATTTCGGCTGCAGTAAAAATTTTACCCCTTCCATAGATCCCGGAAGCGATAAAGATCGAATCGCAAGTAAAATGAAGATCACAAACAGCGCCGGCATGATAATCTTGCTGACTCTCTCTATCCCCTTAATTACTCCCGCACAAATTACTGCTACCGTAAGTACAATCGCAATCGCATCCCACGGAATAGATGCCGAAGAACCTGCAAACTGATTGAAATATGTATCCTTATCGATTGTCTTTAATTTCCCAGTTCCGCTTAAAACAAAATATTTTAGAATCCATCCCACAACAATATTGTAAAACATAAAGATTCCAAGCAGACCGATCGCCGGAAGCATCCCGACAATTTTCCCGCCTTTTAATTTCTTTTCTTTGAACACAGTCATAATACCTGTCATCGATCCGCCACTAAAATGCCGTCCAAATGCGAACTCTGTAATCAATCCGGTTGTTCCCAGAATGAATACAAAGATAAAATACGGAATCAAAAACGCTGCCCCTCCGTAGGCACCTAATCGATATGGAAACATCCATATGTTACCAAGTCCAATTGCTGAACCGATGCAAGCCATAACAAAGCCAAGCTTGCTTGTAAATTTCTCTCTTTTATCCATAATAACCTCTCAAATATGTATTTGATACATTTGTATCTTCTACATACTATCACACTTTAACGCATTGTAGCAATAAAAATATCGGGCAAATTTCTAGTTTTCAAAAATCCATTTACAAAACAGAAAGATAAAAAAATGACAGCATAATACCAATCAGGCAAATCCCGGACAATATTTCTGCTGCCCTTGGTATTTTTTCTTGCCGCGTAATCGAGTAAGCAACTCGATAGCAAACGATCACACTAAGATAAAAAAGTGTAACATCAATCCAAAGAATTGGATGTTTGAAAACCGCCATATACGTGTAGAAAACGATGACAATCGTCAATGCACCACTCACGATTCCTGCAAGTCTTCCGGTAACATAGCCCGAATATTGTTTCCCGATATATGCATATTGGAAAACCGAATAAATCAAAACAGGGAAAAACAATAGTTTCAAGTGTTCCCAGGTGGATTCGTTGTACGGGGCAAACAGAGCAACTATAGGATTCTTTCCGGACCAATCATAAAAAAAGTGCATCAACGTCCCAAACACCATCACAAATATCGCACCAAATATTTCTGATTTCTTTAAGCTATGCTTCATCCTTCCAAACCTCCAAAAGAACGGGATTATTTTTTATTTCAGGCACCGTGGCATGTTGCTTTACGATGCCTGAAATTCATACCAATGTTATTTCATAGATGGTTGTGTCAAAATGTTTTTTACATGATCGATTTCTTCACGTGTCGCCTTCGCGGCAGGAACATAATAACTCTTTTCACGCGCCACCTGATATAATTTTTCCTGTGACATTTCACATTCGCTTCGAATCTGTTTCAGGCATTGTTTTAACTCTTTGTTCTCTGTCTGCGGAATCATCTCTCCAAACATTTTCAACTCTCCGTTTACACCGACAAGCGCATCCGATACCATTGTTTTCTCGTTCATTCTACTTCCTCCCTCTTACAAAAATTTCATCAGATCTTGTTTATTTTTCATTGCAGAATCCGCTGCATCTTGAAAAAGTTTTTTAATCTCAGCATCCTGCGCCTGATTTGCATAATCAGTCATTTTGCAGTGTGTCGTTTCATACCCGCCGATTAGATGACGGAGATTCTGTAAATCTAAAATAGAAATATCAGACATAATGGGTTCCTCCTCATAATGAAAAATTTATAATAAGTTTCCAAGTTTATTATGTCTGTATTGAAAGATAATATGCTATAATGAGAACAAAATAATTTAGGAAGGATATTTTTTATATGGAAGAAAACAGAAAAACACTGAAAGTATATCACGGAATCATCATGCTGGTCTTGTCAGCTGTCTGTGTATTTTTTGTAAGTCCAATTTTAGGAGCAAAGCTTGGACTTTACGGTACTTTGCTAAACGAAATACTTCTGCTTATGCTTGCAGTTGCTCTTACTGCTGCTGTCAGAGGTGATTTCAAACAAGTCTTTCCAATTCACAAGCCAAAACTTTCGGCTGTTTTTGGGACGATTTTACTATGGATTGGATCATTTCTTGCAATTATGATCATCACCATGATCATCGCATACTTTTTCCCTGAAGAAGTGATCGGTGTCAGTCAGGGTCTTGGAATGGAATTCGCAAGTTTGACATTTATAATTTCTTTTGTGATTGTGTCCATCTCACCTGCAATCTGTGAAGAAGCCGTATTTCGCGGTGTTGTAATGCACAGCTTTGACAATGGAAAAAACAAATGGATTGCCATTGTTGTCACAGGCTTAATTTTCGGTGCATTTCACGGAAATATTTGGAGATTTGTTCCGACGGCACTGCTTGGCATTATGCTCGGCTACATTGTATATGAGACCGACAATATAATTTACGGAGCGCTGTTTCATGCAATCAACAACGCCATGCCGCTGCTTAGTATTTTCGTAATGAAATCCATGTACTCAAATGAGATGTTCCAAAGCCAAATGTCGACTATGACAGACAGTGGAATCCCTTTGATCTCGATTGGAATGTATGTGATGTACGGAGCTGCTATTCCACTTTTACTCACAATCGGAAATTATCTGATTCACAAAGGGACAAAACAAGCAAAAAACAGCCTGTTTGCGAAAGAAGAACGGATGAAACTGGTCGTACTGCTCTTGATATCCGTAGCATTTCTGGTCGTTGGCTTTTTCATCATCATTTTCTCCTTACTATTTGATCCATCTGTATTAAATAGTATGATGTACTAAGATTGCGAATTTATTTTTCTGCAAAATGCATAAATGCGCGAAAAAGATAGCGCATGTCTGATGAAATTTCATACATGCTTTCCGGATGCCATTGTACCCCGAGCACAAAGGGGTGCGATGGCATTTCTATTGCCTCAATCACGCCGTCTGCCGTTCTTCCGGTAACTTGCAGCGCTTCCCCCACCTCCTCAATTACCTGATGATGAAAACTGTTTGTGTAGGCAAACTCTCCGATAATCCGGTGCAGCCTGCTGCCAGCAACAGTATTCACTTTATGACTGATGTCCTTTCGCGAGATGCTTGTCTGCATATGGTTGATTGAAGGTTCTTTTCGAAGTTCTATATCCTGACAGATTGTGCCATGACAAGCTACATTTAAAATCTGCATGCCACGACAGATGGCAAGCACCGGCTTTTTGCTCTTAAGAATCGATTTCATAAGTCGAATCTGAAACAGATCCAACGCAATGTCCGTCTCCCCGATTCCACGTGCCGGCTCTTCTCCAAAAAGCAGTGGCGTAATGTCACCGCCCCCACAAAACAGAAAACCGCTGCACAGTTTCACATAGTCCGCAATCACTTCATTCGATTTGACAAGCGGCAGAATAATCGGGAGACCTCCTGCCGACTTCACCGCCTTTATATAGGCGTCACTCACAAACTGCTTTTCTCCCATCAACCCACAAATAACAATTCCAATTTTTGATTTCATATATACATCCTTTTTATAATAGAGTAGACTATAACAATACAGATTATGCAAGGAGTAAAAAAATATGAATTTGATTGATATGCACTGCGACACAATTTGGAAATTGATGGAAACAAACGGGACCACATTAAACGATAATCCATTTTGTATAGATTTACAAAAATTGAAACGAGCCGAGAGTACTGCCCAGTTTTTTGCCTGTTTCATTTATCTAAAGCAATTTGAGGGAAATGGTCGTTATACGAAAGGCTATGACTATGCTATGCAAATGCTTGCACGCATAAAGCAAGAGATCGTTCAAAACAAAGACGCAATCGCAATCGCACGAAATTTTCTGGAATTTGACAAAAATCAGGCGCAGGGAAAACTTTCCGCTTTTCTGACGATCGAGGAAGGTGGTATTTTGGATAGCCAAATGAAACGCTTACACACGCTCTATCAGGAAGGAGTCCGTTTGGTTACTCTCCTTTGGAACGAAGAAAACTGCATTGGCTCTCCAAACAGTAAAGACCGCAAAATCATGCAGAAAGGACTGAAACCATTTGGCTTTGAGGTAGTTGAGCAAATGAATTCCCTCGGAATGTTGATCGATGTGTCACATTTATCAGACGGTGGCTTTTGGGATGTGCTAAGCACCAGCTCCAAGCCGATTGTCGCCTCACACTCCAATGCAAGAGCACTCTGTGAGCACCCGAGAAATCTGAGTGACGACATGATTCGTGCACTGGCAGAAAAAGGTGGCGTAATCGGATTGAATTTTTATCCATATTTTGTAAATCCAGTCGGACACGCATCCGTTTCAGACCTGGCAGAACACGCTCTCCATCTGTTTTATATCGGCGGAGAAGATGCGGTGGCAATCGGAACTGATTTCGATGGATTTGATGACGGAAAATTAGAACTGACAGATATCGGTCAGATTGACCGTCTATACGCGGAATTGCAAAAGAGAGGATTCACCGAACGGCAACTGGAAAAAATCTGGTCAAAAAACATTCTCCGCATTGTAAAAGATGTTCTTTAGCAGAAGTTTGATGACAAAACTCTATTTATCGTGTAAAATAATTTTAATTGACAATATACATCAATTAAATTATCAACAATAAGGAGTTTCGAAATGAGTATTTTAAATGTCGAACATTTATCACATGGATTTGGTGACCGTGCTATCTTCGGCGACGTCTCGTTTCGTCTTTTAAAGGGCGAGCATATCGGTCTGGTCGGAGCAAACGGTGAAGGAAAGTCCACATTTTTAAATATTGTAACCGGAAAACTACAGCCTGACGAGGGCAAGATCGAATGGGCAAAAAATGTCCGCGTCGGATATCTCGATCAGCACACTGTATTGGAAAAAGGGATGACCATTCAGGACGTTCTAAAATCTGCATTTGCATATTTATTTGAACTGGAAGAAAAAATGAACACCATCTGCGACTCTCTGGGCGATGCAGACGAAGAAGAGATGATGACGCTCATGGAAGAATTGGGAACAATTCAGGACACACTCACGCTGCATGATTTTTATGTCATTGATGCAAAGGTCGAGGAAGTTGCCCGTGCACTCGGTCTTTTGGATATCGGTCTTGAGAAAGACGTAACCGATTTAAGTGGCGGTCAGCGCACAAAAGTACTGCTTGCCAAACTACTTTTGGAAAAACCAGACATCCTGCTTTTAGATGAACCGACAAACTATCTGGATGAAGAACACATCGCATGGTTGAAACGTTATCTGATTGACTACGAGAATGCATTTATCCTGATTTCTCATGACATCCCATTCCTAAACGAAGTCATCAACATTATCTACCACATGGAGAATCAGGAATTGAACCGCTATGTTGGCGATTATGATCATTTTCAGGAAGTGTATGCCGTAAAGAAAGCCCAGCTTGAAGCGGCCTACAAACGCCAACAGCAGGAAATCAGTGAGCTGAAAGACTTTGTTGCCAGAAATAAAGCTCGTGTTTCCACAAGAAATATGGCGATGTCCCGCCAGAAAAAACTGGATAAAATGGATGTCATTGAACTTGCGGCAGAACGTCCAAAGCCGGAATTTCATTTCAAACAGGGACGGACTCCTGGAAAATATATCTTCGAGACAAAAGATTTAGTCATTGGATACAACGAACCGCTTTCCAAACCGCTGACTTTATCTATGGAACGCGGACATAAAATTGCATTGGTCGGCGCAAACGGAATCGGAAAAACAACCTTATTAAAAAGTATCTTAGGCCTGATCAAACCATTGAGCGGTTCCGTCGAACTGGGTGAAAATCTGCAGATTGGATATTTCGAACAAGAATCTGCACCAGACAACAAAACAACCTGTATCGAAGAGATTTGGCAGGAATTCCCTTCCTATACTCAGTATGAAGTACGTTCCGCCCTTGCCAAGTGTGGTTTGACGACAAAACATATCGAAAGTCAGGTGCGTGTGTTAAGCGGTGGTGAACAGGCAAAAGTACGTCTCTGCAAATTGATCAACCGCGAGACAAATATCCTGCTTTTAGATGAGCCAACCAACCATCTCGACGTAGATGCGAAAGACGAATTAAAACGCGCCTTACTGGAATACAAAGGCAGTGTCCTTCTCATCTGTCACGAACCGGAATTTTACCGCGACGTCGTAAATGAGGTTTGGGACTGCACAAAATGGACAACAAAAATTATCTAAGCTACATTTGTGAAAGCTTGCTCCACTGGAGCAGCTTTCCCTTCTTTTTAAATAGTCCCTTCAAAAATACGCACTCACGAATCCATCCTGTAAAATTTCTCCGTGAGCGAAACATCTACCCCAAGCTCTCTCCCCACACGGACAATGTATCCGCAAAATGTCTCAAGCTCTGTATTGTGCTTCCCAGCCTCCACATCTCTTTGCAGTGAACTTGTCGCATCATCTGCAAGCTTATTTTCAAATCGATTCTGGTGCCTTACTATATCTTCTTCCTCCAGATGCACTCCTTTTGCCTTCCCGACATCATAAGCCTCCTGCAATAATCGGCGAAACTCTTCCCGCTTCTTTGCATCTGCACGAAGTTCTCCGACATTTTCCCGATAATGAGCGGTCAGCACATTGTACGCACAGTTAAATATGTATTTTCTCCAAATCTCTGCCTCAATATCTTCCTCAGCAACGCAGTCCACCTTTGCCCCTCTAAGCAACTGGTATACGTCTTCTACTGCCTTTTTTTCTCTCTCATTCGCATTGGAAATTCCAATCTTAATATCGGCAAAACCCCCTTTCTGCACTACTGAAAAATCCTCTTTCGTATAGGATAGGATATAAATCAAAGAATCCACAACAATTCCTTTTCCAATATATTTTCTCACACGCTCGCCCGGATCTGCGCCATTCATGACTGGAATGAGAACCGTCCGCTCTCCCACGCAGCCTTTCAGTGACTTACAAACTTCTTTTAAAGAATAATTTTTCACACATATAAAAATATAATCCTGTATCCCAAGCTCATCTCCTCGCTCCACCACTTTCTTTGGATGAGCAATTATTTCTCCGTGATATTCACTGTGTAATACAAGCCCATTCTCTTCGAGACTTTTCTTTCGTTCACCTCTCGCAATAAATGAAACTTCATCATAGGTATCCGCCAACATTCCTGCAAGATATCCTCCAACTCCACCAATTCCTGCAACTGTAATTTTTTTACTCATATCTACTCTACTTTCCCTTCCACTTACATTTTGTTACAGTATATCCCAAAATCTCGCCTTTTTCCACCTTTGAAGTGCATAAAAATACGGACGAAAGTTTCCTACCGCCCGCAATTTTTCTTAATTTTCTTTTTCAAAAAAATCCTGCCATTTCTCTTTGTTTACGGCAAGGTAAATACCACCGCCTAAAAAGACAACCGCCACAACTGCATTTTTTATCATTCCACTTACCATAGCAAATGAATCCGCCAAATGCATCGGAAGTAAATAATATAAAATATCTCCAAAAGTATGAAACAACACCGAACCTCCAAGTAAAATACATACTGCTGCAATCACTACCCGATACTTTTTCAGCATCTCTCGTTTGTGTTCCAAGACATAGTCAAAGTGAAATGCATATTCATCTTTTTGCAGGTAGAACACTTCTTCCGGCAAAGATTTCAAATTGTGTACCTGGAAAAAACTATATGCCCAGACAACCGGAAGCGCCAGTGCAAACCATTCTAATCCCGATACACATGCCAGTGCGACAATTCCCCAAAAGATTGCCATCATACTGACACCGCGTTTCTTAAATCCCATATATAACTCTCCCGCTCCCGGAATCAGGGAACATAAAAATAATAAAAATCCTTTCTTTTGCATGATCATAATACTCATCCTTTCGTCACTTCATTTGATTTAATTGTATTGTAGCTTAGAAAGTTTAAGTTTCCCGCCATGAAAATCTTAAGAATTCCGAAAGATTCCGTCCCTCTATTTTTTTCGAAGCTGGTGTTCCTGATACAAATCCAAAAACACAATAAAGAAAAGCATCAGAATAATCAGAACTCCAAGCACCTTTAGAGCGCCGAAACAAAGAACCGCAGGAGAAAATATACAGTTATTTGCGATTGTCATGATTGCGTAAATGCAACTTGCACCGATTATATAATAAAGAATAGTTTCCAAAAATATTCTCACCCACACTTCATATAATTTCTTCTTATGTATCGGTACAATTACATATTTTTCTAACAAATAAACTTTCTTTCCCTGCTCTCGTATAAAAAAGAGAGTATCGTTTACAGATAAGAGCAGAAAGATCCCCAGAAAAATCAATGCTCCTGCCTCAAAATCTAATATCATATTCTGAATTTCCTTATAATCCGGTGAGTACGGCGACGGTGCCTGCCCCAGTAATGTCATAGCATACAGCCCCCAACTAACTGAAAGCCAACTCCATCTTTCAAACCGTATTCTCCGCTTCTCTCTTCGATACATTTCTCTCATCTCATTCCCTCCTCAAAAGATCCCGGACTGTCGTTTTCTTATGTCCACATTGTTCAATCAGTTCCTGAATCGAATGATTTCCAAGCGCTTCTCTTGTCTTGGAGAACTTTAACTCTCCATCATCAATAAGCATTATATAGTCTGCAATCTGATCAATATCACTGATAATATGAGTGGACATCAGCACACCGATTTCCCGATCTCTGATATCCTGTATGATTCCAGTGAAATCCTTTCGAAACACCGGGTCGAATCCTGCCGTCGGCTCATCCAGCAGCAAAAACTCCGGCTGATAAGACATTGCAAAGGCGAGTTGATATTTCATATACATTCCTTTAGAAAACTGATAAATCGGCTGTCCTTTCGGTATTTCCAGCCGATCCAGCCAAAGATACAGCTCCTCCATACTCCACCGTTCAAAATAAACTCCAAGCAATTCTCCATTTTCCAAAGGTGTCTTATCCATAAAATATGAAAGCTTCTCGGATACCAGCGCCACCTTCTGCTTTGCATCCTCATATTCGGTCCGCAGATTTTTCCCCACAATGATGACCTCTCCCTGATACCTGTCATCAATACCTGCTAGAATATTCAAAAGCGTAGATTTCCCCGCTCCATTTACACCCACAAGTCCTGTCAGATATCCTTTTTCAACCTCAAATGACATTGGTTTTAATGCAAATCCCTGATACGACCGCGCCACATGCTCACATTGTAATACTCCAGACATACTATCGCCCTCCCACATAAAACATTTCCAACATTTTTTTCAGCTCCCGAAGAGACACTCCCATCTCCTTTGCCTGTTCCACCGCATCCATCATCTTTTCTTCTATCTGGCGGATCTGATCTTCTTTCAGCAATTCTCTGTTTCTCTCTTTTACATAAAATCCTTTTCCCGGCACCGAATAGATCAACTGCTCTTTTTCAAGCTCCTCATATGCGCGTTTTGTTGTGATAACACTAATCTCCAGTTCTCTGGCAAGCGCTCGGATGGAAGGCATCATATCTCCCGGCATAATCTCTTTTTTAATAATCGCCTTTTTTACTTCCCGCACAATCTGTTCATAGATTGGCAAACTGTCATTTTCCCGTATGATAATTTCCAAGTCTGTTCCTCCTCTCGTTATTAACAAATATCATACTGCACATCGTCTCTTTTGGGTCTCTGACAATAAACATTTTCATATAAAAGGATCTCCTTCAAAAAGGCTCCCACATACGCCACGACAAAAAACAGATTTATCAAAAAACAAACTCCCCAAATGATTCCTCTCACCAGAGGAGTCATTGAGCTAACCGTATCCGCAAAGAGAATGACCCACTGTACCACAAGTATACACGTCCAGTATACTTTTACGACAAGCTCTGTCTTTGTTTGAATCACATATCCATTTTCATCGACTCTTCGCTCCCCGGTATCACCCATTCGAAAAGTCAGACTCACATTTAGCAACGTAAAAAAACAAAGTCCATACACTATAACCGTAAATATGATATCTCCGCCCCAAAATGCGACTCCCAATAACCATTTCAAGGATACTCCAATAAAAATCATTCCGATGGCAACTTTCACAACTAGCATCCCGAATAAATATCGTTCCTTCTCTTTTTCTCCTGCCGGGCATAGATACATTGCTTTACAAATACGAAGTGGAATGCCACGCATCAACCCGCCAATACATGCAAGGAAAAAAACTGCACCGAATAAAATCCATTTTTTCAAGCCTTCCATTTGTATACCTGCACTAATCATTTGTCTTACATCCATATCTAAAAGCACCGCCATATTTTGAAAAGCAATGGCTACTATTAGCATATACCAAAGCAGAGCAAATTTCTCTTTCTTCATATATCTCCACATATCTTTCAGCATCACCATCATCATCACTCTATACATCTTCGTATCCTCCCTTCTCCAGGCAGTACATCACTTCTTCCAGTGAAGGCTGCTTTGTCCTATATCCGCCATAATCGATATTCATATCTTTTTTGATAAATGCATAATTTTTGTATTCTCCAAAAGACCTGTAGATCACTTTTCCTTGCCGAAACTGTTCTATCTCTTCTTTTGTACCATAGACGATCAGATAACGCTCCCGCACTTCTTCTATTTGTAAGTCCCATACAATCCGTCCATCTTTCATCAGCAATATATAATCTCCGATGCGATCCAAATCTTCTGTGATATGCGTGGACATAAGTACGCTTCTCGTTCCATCTTCCACAATTTCCTGCAGATATCTCATCAATTCTTTTCGAAATAATGGGTCCAATCCTGATGCAGGCTCATCCAGAATAAAAAGTTTCGCATCATGAGAAAGTGCAAATGCAAGCTGAAACCGCACCTGATATCCTGTCGACAGCTTTCCAACCTTCTGATTCAGCGGCACCTGAAATCGTTCGCAGCATTCTCGAAAAACTTCTTCATCAAATCTAGAATATAACTTTCCAAAAAGCTTTGCATTCTTCCACACACTCAATGATTCCTCAAACACATTTTTATCAAGCACAAATCCAATCTGATCCTTCGCTTCCCGCTCTTGTTCCTCCATTGAATAGCCGTTAACATAAACATCTCCCGCGTCTTTCTTATACAAATTTAAAATCGTCTGTATCAGTGTTGTCTTTCCTGTCCCATTCACACCAATCAATCCCATAATATATCCCGGCTGCAACGTCATATTCACATCTTTTAACACAAATTCATCCAGATTCTTTTCCAAATGATTCACATGTAGTAATGCTTCCATCTCCACTCCTCCTTGTTTATACCTGTGCATATACTGTTTATATCTATATATACAGTATATGCACAGAATACACAGTTGTCAACCTATATTCGCAGATATCTACATAAAATAGCTGCGAAACCACATAAAAATGCAGGAGCTTTCACTCCTGCATAAACTTAATTCCACACACTGTTAATCAAGGCAATAATAATCGGCACCACTATGATAACCAAGGCAAACCACGCTACGATTCTCGGCGTCCTGGCTTTTTTTACCTTTAAGTCCTCCTCAACATTGGATTTGTCAGGGGTGACAGAATCCAGCAGTCTTTTTGCCCGTTCATAGTCCTCTTCATCTACATAAATCTCTTTTCCAAATACAGAATATCCCATATAGATACTCAGATAATCTCCCGTCTCCAAATCCTTTATATAGCACGGGATTTCCTCTTTCTGCAACAGACCTGCTGCCATCTCAGCACTAATCGCATTGTCTGTTGAAAACACTTTTACCGGATGCATTGCTCTCATAATCACTGCCCCCTTTTTCTTTTCAGTATATCCAAACACATAGCCTTTTTCAACATAAATTTCAAAAGAACTTTTCATTGCAAGTTCTTTTTGAAACGCTTATAATAAACTCACTGACAAGGAGGACTATTATATTTATGGAACAGACTAAAAAAAGAATTCTGACCTTTTGTGTTGCCTGCATTTTTTTCCTGATTCTTATCTTCGTGCTCATTCATCCAGATCAAGCCGACAGCACGGAGCCAATTTCTAAAACTGCATTTAAACTCAACACTGTCGTCACCTTAAAAATCTATGATTCAAAAGATGAGACACTGTTGGACGATGCACTTGCAATCTGCGATAAATATGAGAATATCTTCAGCCGTACTAAAGAAAGCAGCGAGCTTTACAAGCTGAATCACAAGACTTTGCCACAAAATGACGGGGCATTTACGGTATCCTCAGATTTTGCAGATTTAGTCTCAAAAGGACTTTATTATTCCCGTCTTTCAGGTGGCGGATTCGATATTACCATCGAGCCAATCTCTTCTATGTGGGATTTTGTTTCAGATGAGAAAATCGTTCCGGATGATGCCGCTTTAAAAAATGCGCTTCCTTTGGTAAATTATGAAAATGTTACACTGGAAGGAGACCAGATCCGATTTGCAAAAGATGGCATGGGACTTGATTTCGGAGCAATTGCCAAAGGATATATCGCAGATCAGATAAAAGAGTTTTTGATCTCTAAAGGAGTTGAAAGCGCCATCATTGACCTTGGCGGTAACACACTCTGCATCGGCGAAAAACCTGATGGATCACCATTTCACATCGGCATTCAAAAACCATTTGCCGAACGCAGCGAGACAATTGCAGCTTTAGAGATAAACGACAAATCCGTCGTTTCTTCTGGTATCTACGAACGCTATTTTGAAAAAGATGGAAATTTTTATCATCATATTTTAAATCCAAAGACCGGATATCCTTACGATAATTCTTTAATCTCTGTCACGATTATTTCAGACAAATCCGTAGACGGTGACGGTCTGAGCACAACTTGCTTTGCACTTGGATTAGAAAAAGGCATGGAACTGATCAACAGCCTGCCGGATGTACAGGCTGTCTTTATTACGGACGATTATCAACTGCATTACAGTGACCATTTTAATGACGAACTGACTGTCATAGATGTAAACTAAAGCCGGAAGCACCTAAGCTTCCGGCCTTTTTTCTAAAACACCTTTTCATCTATAGTGTAAACTCGAAAAAATTTACACCATACATCTGTTGCAATCACCATCACAGTCTCTCCATTTTGATTTTCAAACAGATAACCATTTCCATCATTAGAGCAATATTTATATCCTCTCTCTTCCAAAGCCTCTTTTGGATTCCATTCAGAGCGCCCTAAAACCGATTGAAAATCCTCCTCGCTTTCCAGTACGACTGCATCTTTCATATGTGCATTCACTGCCAGGACATCCATCACTCCTGCCCCTTCAACCTGATATTCCTGCAATGTCCTTTGTAACAGAGACTCCCATAAAACTCCCGAAAGCAGACATAGCATAACAACCCCTATCACAAACCATTTCATCTTTCTCATATTTATGTTTTTCTTCATACCATTCTCCCCACTTGCTATATTCACACTGTTCTATAACTGAATCTTCATAGCATCCACATCCAAATTCCACTGCCATGTTCTGTGTCATTCATCAATCCAAACGGTGATACACTTCCCTGTTTTAACCCTAGATATTTTTCTAAACGGTCTTCCGAAGCAAAGCTTAAATTTCCTGCGCCCAACTGTCTTCCCAACGTCTTTAAATCCACGGTCTTCTTCTCATCACAGGTTACGAGAAAGTGTCGTTTCCCTTTTCTGAATGATTGACTTTCGGTTTAGAAAATTATACCATATATTTTAGGGTATATTATAATAAATTTATATATTATATATCACATATCACTGGAAAACACAAGGGGGAAACGTACAGATGAAACGAATTGATTTTGAAAATGGAAACACAACAAGTAATCTTTTAAATGCAGCTTTCCCGATGCTGATTGCTCAATTATTAGCACTGTTATACAACATTGTCGACCGCATCTATATCGCTCGTATTCCAGATATTGGGACTACCGCCCTTGGGGCTGTCGGTCTATGCTTTCCGATTATTGTAATAATCACCGCCTTTGCCAATCTGCTTGGCACCGGTGGCGCACCGATTTTTTCAATCTGCCGAGGAAAAAAAGATGTCGAACACGCCAAACAAATCATGGGGATTTCTTTCACGCTGCTCTGCGGCTGTTCTTTGATCCTGATGCTTGTCGGCATGCTCTTTGCAAATCCTCTTCTCGTATTATTCGGTGCCTCCAAAGATGCGCTAAAATATGCCTATCCATATCTGATGATCTATCTGATTGGAACACTTCCATCCATGATCACTACAGGGATGAATCCATTTATCAACGCTCAGGGATATGCTGCTGCCGGTATGTATTCCGTTACAATCGGAGCCGTTGCAAACATTATTTTAGACCCAATTTTTATCTTTGTATTTCACTTCGGTGTTCCGGGAGCCGCAATTGCAACCGTCATCTCTCAGGTTGCATCTGCCGCATTTGTGCTTTATTTTCTAAAACGCCGCGCCGAGATCAAAGTCCGGCTTTTTTCGCTCCGCAAAATGCACTCCTGCATTGCTGATATCAAGGACATTATGAGCCTTGGAAGCGCGGGATTTATTATGCAGCTCACAAATAGCCTTGTGACAATCTGCTGCAACAGCGTTTTGGCGCACCTCGGAGGTGATGTATATATATCCGTCATGACAATTATATCCAGCATTCGCCAAATAGTGGAGACCCCCATCTATGCAATTACGGAAGGTTCCTCCCCTATTTTAAGTTATAATTACGGAGCCAAACGGCCGGAAAAAGTTAAAAAATGTGGTATTGAAATGGCATTTTTGGTTCTTTTGTATACCGGGATTGCCTGGAGTGTTATCCTGTTCGCACCAAGATTTCTCATCAGCATCTTCAGCTCTGATCGATCATTGGCAAGCCATACCATTCCTGCCCTAAAAACATATTTCGCTGCATTCATCTTTATGGACCTACAGTATATCGGACAGACTGTTTTCAAATCACTCAACAAAAAGAAGCAGGCAATTTTCTTTTCACTTCTTCGAAAAGTGTTGATCGTGATACCACTGACTTACCTGCTTCCATATGCGCTTCATATAGGCTCTGATGGAGTTTTCCTCGCCGAACCAGTCTCAAACATTATCGGCGGAAGCTTGTGTTTTATCGTAATGCTCTATCTCATACTGCCTGAACTGAAACGAATGCAACTTGAAAATGAACATATCCACAATTAAAAATCATATTCCAACGGATTATAGCTTGTTCTGATATTTTCATTCATTGCATTTAATTTTTCCATATCTTCCGGCTCAATTTGAAAATCAAATACTGAAATATTTTCTATCAGCCTTGAACTGTTTTTCGTTTTTGGAATTGGAATAATTCCCTGTTGAATATTCCATCGAAGCAATAATTGAGCCGGACTTTTTGCATAGCGGCTGGCTATTTCTTTAATTCCATCATCCTCCATTTTTCCACGAAGCAATGGTCCCCATGCCATAATTTGAATTTTATTCTTTTTACAAAAAGAATTCAACTGTTCATCATGCAAAAAAGGAGTGTGCTCGATTTGATTTATCATCGGAGGAATTTCACAGTTCTCTAACAAAATCTCCAGCTGACTGATCTCAAAATTTGAGACACCGATTGCCCGGATCAGCCCAGCCTTATATAGTTCCTCCAAAGCCTTCCATGTACTCAAAGTCCTCTCTTTATTCAATCCCGGCCAATGTATCAAAAAAGAATCCAGGTAATCTGTTTGCAATCTTTTTAAAGAATCATGAAAACTTGAGATGGTCTTTTCATATCCCTGATTACAATTATCCACTTTACTGTTCAGAAAAACAGTCTCTCTTTGGATATGATTTTCTTTCAACGCATCTCCCAATGCCTCCTCATTCTTATACATCTGAGCTGTGTCAAACAATCTGTAGCCATATTGATATGCATTTCCAATTGCTTCGTTCATCTCAGCTCCCGCTTCCATCTTATAAACACCAAGCCCAATCTCAGGGATTTCTATATGATTTACTAATTCCATATGAAACATCCTCCTGTTTTGCCATTCATTTAATCCTCTGACCATACAATCTTTCGGTCTTTAAAATAATATTCTCTGTCATGTTCATTCACTTTGCGAAGTATCTCACATGGCACCCCGACTGCCACTACATTGGACGGAATGTCTTTTGTCACCACGCTTCCTGCACCAATCACAACATTATCTCCAATCGTAATTCCCGGCACGATAATCGCCCCTGTTCCAATCCAGCAATTCTTTCCTATATGAACAGGCGCATTATATTGGTACCCCTGACTGCGCAGCTCTGGCAGAATCGGATGCCCTGCCGTAGCCACTGTGACATTCGGACCAAACATTGTATAATCACCCACATAAATATGAGTGTCATCGACCAATGTCAAATTGAAATTGGCATAAATATTTTTCCCAAAATGTACATGTCCGCCACCAAAGTTAGAATGAAATGGCGGTTCAATATAACAGCCCTCACCGATTTCCGCAAACATCTCTTTTAGCAACGCCGTTCTCTTCTCCTGCTCTAAAGGACGTGTCGCATTAAAATCATATAACCTCTCCAGTCTTTGTAACTGCTCATTCATAATCTCTTCATCATTTGGCAGATAAAGCTCTCCTGTATGCATCTTCTCTTTCATACTCATAACGCGTGCCTCCTATGTGTTATAGCATTGTTTCTATTTTCATTCTAGCATATCACATCTGCCTATTCCACACCTAACTGGGTAATAATCTCCCTTTTATAATTTAAAAATGCCTCCGTCAGATTAAACTCTCCGCCGCGTGGTTTTTTCTCCCGAATTACAATCTCTTTTGTAATCCTTCCCGGTTTTCCTGTCATCAAAAAAATACGGTCAGACAGCAAAATCGCCTCGTCAATATCGTGCGTAATAAAAATAGTAGACAATTCAATCTGATTCATAATATCCAAATACCATTTGTGCATTGCGCTTTTCGTAATCGTATCCAACGCACTGAACGGCTCATCTAACAATGCCACCCCTTCTGAAAACAGATACGTCCGAAGCAGTGCGGCGCGTTGGCGCATTCCGCCGGACAGCTGACTTGGATATTTCTTTTCTGTTCCCGCAAGTCCAAATGGTCCAAATTGCGGACGCACCTTTGCAAGGGCATATTTTTTCTTCTCTCCCTTTATCATGAGCGGAAGCGCCACATTTTCCTCAATCGTTTTATATGGAAGAAGCAAATCTTTCTGCAGCATATAGCTGATATGTCCCGCCTGCCCGGTAATCTCCTTCCCATTTAAAAGAACTTCCCCGGAATCCGGCTCCATCAACCCTGAAATCACATTAAAAAGCGTCGTCTTTCCAGCACCGCTGACGCCGAGAAGACTCACGATCTCATTTTTCTGTAAGGAGATGGAAATATCCTCAATCACTTTCTTTCCATCAAACGATTTTGACACTTGTTTGGTTTCCAATCGAATCATGCTGCTCATCCTACTTTTCCAAATAATCGTTAGAGAATCCAAATCTCGCCGGAATCTCCTGCTCAATCAACTCATTATCTCCGAGCCATTTATAAAATGCATCCCATCTCGCCGGATCGATATAACCCCACTGCTCTACTTCAGCTTTATACTGATCTGCCAGCCATTCCTGACTTGCAAGCACTAACTCTTTATCAAGTTCCGGCGCTGCCTCGCATAAAATATCCGCCGCCTCTTTCGGGTCTGCGATCGCATCTTCATATCCCTTCTTCACTGCACTCAAAAATGCTTTTGCAGTGTCCGGTTTCTCTTCCAAAAAGTCATTATTTGCAACAATTACCGGTGTATAATAGTCAAATACCGGATTGATATCTTTGAAAGCGAAATAGTCTGTCGGAAGATTTTTTACTTCTGTCGCAATTCCTCCCCATGCATAATACACCCAGATTGCATCTACCTGTTTGGATTTCAATGCAGTCACCTCGTCCGTCACATTACTCGGAATCATGTTAATTTTGCTGTAATCACCACCATCAGCTTCCACCACGTTTTTAATCATTGCTTTCTCCACTTCCATATCCCAAGTCGCATATGTTTTGCCTTCCATTCCCTTAGGCCGGTCCATGCCCTCCCCTTTTCTGGAAATGATACCTGATGTATTGTGCTGAATCAAAGTGGCAACTGCTGTCACAGGCAGCGGATCATCACTTGCAAAAGCAGGTGCAATAGAATCCTGAAAATCAATTCCAAACTGTGCTTTTCCGGATGCAACCAAAGCACTTGCACCGTCTTCCGGCGGCTGTACAATCTCTACATCCAGCCCTGCATCCTCAAAATATCCTTTTTCTTCTGCCACATATAATCCAGTATGATTCGTATTTGGTGTCCAGTCCAGCACAAATGTAATTTTCTCAAGCTCTTTTCCTTCTTGTTTTTCCTTCTTTTCGCCGCAAGCTGTCAAGGAACATACTGTTGCCACAGCAAGCGCCAACGCTACTATTTTGTTTTTCATTTTTATTCTCCTTTTCGTTTCTCCCAAGGCATACATTTCTTCTGAAGTATTGACACAAGCCACATCAAAAGCAGACTGATTGCAGAAATCAGAAAAATAACCGCAAACATCTTGTCAAATGCATAAGATTTTCGCACCCGTGTCATGTACACACCGAGACCATTATATCCTCCAAGCCACTCTGAGATTACAGCCCCTACCACACAGTAGGACACCGAAATCCGAAGACTTGCAAAAAATCTTCCGAGAGAACTTGGAAATTTTACATGTAAAAAAATCTGAAGCCGATTCGCTCCCATCGCTTTCAATAAATTAACCGTGTCTTTGTCAGCCGACTGAAATCCTTCCAACAATCCGATTGCGATCGGGAAAAAAGTCACAATCACAATCAAAGTTACTTTCGGCGCCATCTCGTATCCCATCCACAGTACAAGAAGCGGAGCAATCGCAATCGTCGGTATCGTTTGTGTGATCACCATAATCGGATAAAACGCTTTGTAAAATCCTTGAAAATGATCCATTAAAACTGCAGCAACAAACCCGATTACCACTCCCAAAGTCAGACCTAAAAAACCTTCCGTTAAGGTTACTTTCGCGTGTTCCATCAAAAGTGGAAAGTCTTTCACAAATGCCTGTACGACCTCCAGTGGCGACGGCAGCAAAAAGGACGGCACAATTCCGGCACTTGACAGTATCTGCCATACGAACAGCAAAACTACAATCGCTGCCACAGAGTATGCCTTACTCGTGATGTTTTGTAACTTTCTTTTCAATGGTAAGCACATCTCCTTCAGGTTTGTATGTCACTTTGATGTAAGCAGCCACAGACGGTGCTCCCGCGCGGATTGCGATGTGCTGACATTCTTTCACAATATCCATCAGTTCATCATAATCTCCCTCGATTGCTGTCTCAAACGGTCCTACATAATAATTTAGTCCGGTGCTCTTAATATAGGCGATCACCTCATCCACAATACGGATTAATTCCTCATCGTTTTTTGCCTCCGGTAAAGTTTGAATTGCTACACTTGCGTTCATCTTTGTCTCCTTCTTTCTTTTCATATTTGATATCTGGGTTCTTAAAAGAACTGCTTTTCCAGAAGAAAAAGCTTCCTTTCTTTCTGAAAGGAAGCCTTATATTGTATACAAACTCATCTATCTCATTATAGACTCTACTTTGTGTTTCAATATTCTCCCTACGCTGGCATTACCCAGATCAGGTTAAGGGTCTAAACATTCTCGTAGTTTACTCTCAGCCAGGTTCTCCCGGCACCCCTGATTTCTTTTCTAGTTTACTCTAAGTTTTTTTGGAAGTCAAGTTGAAAACTCAACTAAAATAACTCTCTACAATTTAATCTTCATCGCATCTACATCTAAGTTCTACAAGAACTTATCCAAATCCTTGGACGATACACTCCCCTGCTTTAATCCTAAATATTTTTCCAGTCTGTCTTCCCAATGTTTTCAAATCCACTGTTTTCTTCTCATCACAAGTCACAAGGAAATGGCGTTTCCCAAGTGCATGAAACTTTCCCACTTATAACACTTTATTTTCTATATTTTCGTAAATAAATACTAAATACATATCCTATAATTAATCCTATAATACTTCCCCAAATGCTAAAATAGAATTTCCCTATTACATATCCAAAAATCATCCAAGTATACGGCAATGACATTATATATGCTAAAGTAAACTTATCTTTTTTATGATTATTGTTTTTTTCATCCATAATAAATCCCCTTTCTATCAAATCACAAGTTTCGTAGGATTGAATTTATGACAATCAATGTGCTTAAAAACTATTTAAACAATTAAATGCCATATATCATTATCAATCTGAAACTCAGTATACATTATACAGTGAGCAAATTCTGATTTCCCAGGTTAATAAATTGGAATTGTCACTTCCGGCATAAGCAAAACGGATGTCCTGCCGGATCAAACATGGTTACAAAATCATTTCCTCCAAATTGACTTTCCGCTTTCTTTGCTCCCAATGATTCCGCTTTCTTAACCATTTCTGCAACATTATCAACCTGAAAATCAAAATGCATCTGTTTTTGTTGTTTTCCTGCATTTTCTGGCCATACAGGAGGAACATAATCTTTTTCCTCAATAAACAAAAAACAATCCCCGAAGAACTACGGACAGCCGATCTTGCAAATAGTTCACACATTTCCCAACCTAATAATTCTCCATAGAATCTTTGCAATTTTCTTTCATCATCACAATCAACCATAACATTCCCTAAGACCACTTCATCTACCATATTTTTAACACCCTTTCAAATCCAATTTGTCTTTATCCCCAATGTGGCATAACCAGCTGATAAACAAATGCAATCACAATGGATAATCCAATTTCGATAGCATACTCTTTCAGTTTTCTTCTCAAGAGTATTACACCAATTATCCATGTAAGTACCTCCAAAAAATGGTACATATAAAAGCCCTGGATAATATTGAGATTAAATGCCTGTGCAAGTAAAACACCCATAATCATGCTTGATATGAATATTGCAATAATACCTTCCCCCTTTGCATACCAACATATATATGCCATAAAGAATGTAACAAAAGAAATCGCTATCCATATCATCATATAGGTTTTCGGCAAGAACCCCAAAATGTAATTGCAATAGAGATAGTATCCTGCCAACATGCTTATAAAGAAAAAGAATGTGTTAATAGCAGCTCTCAATGGAGATTTCGCATACACAGAAATTATAGTTTCCAATAAAATCCATATTGCCAAGCGTCCAAAATAGTTGCGGATATCCAGTTGCTGTATTATCACTGGAAAAGCATTTGCAGTTGTACCATCCAGCCATTTCTGCAAGACACCAAGTGCAAACCCAAACAGGATTATTCCTGCTGTTTCGGTTATCTGCCTATTTAGTGGAATATCTTTTCTTGGCACCCTAACATTTTCAAGAAATGATTTAATTTTCAACACCTCCAAAAATTCTAATTTTTCTACTAAGCAGATCGGATTTTATCCTTTTAATCCTCTTGCTTGTCTGTCCATATCTTCAATAACAATATCGTAAATTTCTCCGAGTTGCGAACAGTATTCTAGCACTTTCCATGGTTCATTTGTATGAAAATGAATTTTAATCAGTTCTTCATCTCCAACTGCTAACAAATAGTCCCCATTAAAATTGTTCGTGAAATATTCGCTGATTTTATCTTCATCAAGACTTTCGCCTTCAATTAAAAGTTGAGTATCATATTTAAATTCTAACATACTTTTATCCTCCAAATTCTGTGTTATATATTTCTTTTATATTATCATATTCTTTAACATCTAACACCAGCTATTTTCAAAAAAAAGAGGATATATTACTTTCGTAATATACCCTCAACACTCAATATCATCTGTTCCTTTCCGATAAATTAAAAACTACGCAAACTTTGTTGAAAATCTATCCGATATTTTATGATAGATTTTAATAATTTACGAAAGGTTCAAAACTGCTTCAATCATGCATAATTGCTTGATTTTAAGCACATTTCCAGACTTTATTCAATTTCAGATTAGTTTCCCATCTGTTTTGCAACTTTTTTAATTACATTCCTGCCTGATCTGTGACATTTCCCTTCAAATCTTATTAGATATGTAGTAAACACGGTAAGTTTCACTTCTAGATACTACTCATTTATTCCACTTCTCCCAACTATATATTTGGGACACCAAAACCAGATCTCTTCAGCTTTTCTCACCCTGCTTTTTCTGTTTTGGGGGATTAAACCTCTCCATTTGGGGGGGGATTTTCTCTCCCAGTCTTTAATAATGGCTCTTCGCTGTAATTCTTACTTTTCCCACATTGATTTCGGAATAAATGCTATGAAAAGCAGTCTCACAGGTTTATCAATGCCTATTCTCTATATTCCATTATAAATTTTCTCTATCTATCATACGTTCTATTATTTCTGAAAAATAATATTCTTTCAGATCAAAGCTCTTATCCACTTTTGCAAGATAGGAATATCTATCTTCTGTATAATGTTTGGATATGACAGCAAATACTTTATAAGTAGGTTGTGCTGTTACATCTCTAATATCCTTTTTCAACAATGTATTCGGCACATTTAATTTCGTATTTTTATCTTGTACAAAACCAATACAACCACACACATTTCCAGCGGCTTTTTCTGTAAACAATTTAGGACCTCTGTCTGTAAATCCTCCTATCATCGTTACATTTTTCTTAATCAGCATCATCCGCTCCAATATATCCAATTTTTGCCCCGTAGAGCCATCTTTCGCAAAAGAAAAATCATTTTCGGTTAATCTCTTATCAAGACATTTTTGGTAAAAATGAATTGCGGAAGCTGTTGTTTTCTTGTTTAATCGAACCCCTGTCAAATGCAAAAAATTGTATCTATGAAAAGCAACCTCATAGCCTTGTACAGACGATAAAATCTTTCCCTTTTCCTGTAATTGCTTTTTTACCTCTCTCGGTAATCCATACAGAAACAAAACCTTTTGATCTTCCAGATTTTCCTTATAAAGTTGTGCCGCTTTTGTCATAATCTGTATTGCACGTCTTTTATCCATAACTCTGTCCTTATCTTGTGAAGTTTAGAAAAGGGAATGTTCATGCCGCAGCACTAAACACTCCCTTTTCATGGTTGATTTTTCCGTTGTCTGCCAACCTCCAGCCCCTATGTCTGGAAAATAACAGGTTTTTCCGTTGCCTGCCAACCTCCGACACCTTCGTTCGGAAAACGTATCAGATTTTAGGTGTCAACCCACCGCTGATGCACAGCTTTTCTAATTACATTCTACACGAAACATGTAAAAAATGCAATTACAATTTTATATTATGATACTCTGCTTCTTTTTATACATAATTCATGATATCCTTCCATCAATCAATTCATAGAAAAGTCTTTTCCCCAAAAATCTAATGATAAAATACGGTATTTTATGATAATTTATGAAGCTCTCCCCCAGCCTTTAACACTTACAGGTATTCTTTATTACATTAGTTTACCCGATTATCTCGTATTTAATAGTATGTCATTCAGTAATGGGGCTAATCGTGATACCGAATTACAAGTTATCGTATATCAATACTGGAATACTGATGAAGTGGTAGCAGAAATCGAGGCAGAACATAACCAAATCAATGGAACTCCTACTACTCTTACAATCAATCTATATCACTCTAAATGGTCTTTTCACAATGGATATGAGCCATTTTATACCACTACTATCAATTATGATTAAAAAGAAAAAGCAGACGGTCACTTTAAAACTGTCTGCTACAGTCGAGTAGACTAAAGCCTTGCAACTTTAGCCCCTCACAGATCCGTACGTGCGGCTTTCCCGCATACGGCTCCTCATAATAACATTCACTTAATATAAGCAATAGTACGTCTTTGGTTTCGCAAGCGGATAACACTTTAACATTTCCCAGTAACCGCCCCATGTATAGGCTCTTCTGCAACCACGGCGATTTACCGCTTTGAATAGGAATTGCTGTACTCTATGTAGAAATGCACACAATCTTCTATAATTCCATGTTACTCCATAATAGCGATAATGCCCCACAAGCTTCACATTTAGTTCTTTTATGATTTCTCTAACCGGTCGGTTTCGATTCTCATATATCCAGAGTTTGTAATCTTTCAGCTTGCGTTCAAACTTTTTACGAGATGTTTGCAACTTCACTGCAAAAGTTCCCTTTCTTGTTTTCCCACAATAAAAGGTAAAGCCTAGGAAGTCAAATGCTTCTGGTTTTCCTTCTCCTCTGGCTGTTCTGTTAGCTTCTGCAAATCTCCCAAATTCAATTAACCTGCTTTTACTGCTTTCCAGTTCAAGATTGAATTGTTCCATCCGCTCTTTCAGAGCTGAATAGTACCACTCTGCTTCTGACTTATACTGGAATCCAGCTACAAAATCATCTGCAAAATTCACCAGAAAACAGTCGCCTTTTAACATCTTTTTCACCACAAATTTAAACCACAGTGTCAATACGTTATGCATGTATATATTCGCTAGCATCGGACTCATGACCGACCCCTGCGCCGAACCTTCCTCTGTTGATTCAAATTTTCCATCTTCCATTATTCCAGCCTTTAAATATTTCTTTATCAGCCAGAGCAGGTTTGGGTCTTGTATATGCCATTCCAGAAATCTCATCATCCAGTTATGGTTAATGTGGTCGAAAAATCCTTTAATATCAGCGTCCACTATGTAGCTGATTTTCCCATAACTGATTCTCTGATATACTTCTTTTACCGCTTCGTGGCAACCTCTGTTTGGTCTAAATCCATACATGCAGTTCAGAAATCTTGGTTCGTAGATTGCTTCCAGTACTTTCTTTACTGCCATTTGGACAATCTTGTCCTCATAAGAGGCTATTCCCAGAGGTCGTATTTTTCCATTTCCCTTTGGTATATATACCCTCAATGATGGGAGTGGTTTAAAAGATTTGTTCTTTAACCTCTGTACTAAATCTTTGATATTTCTATCAAGGTTCTCTCCGTATTCTTCCTTTGTCACCTTATCAACACCAACCGCCTTTTTACCATCTAATTCTTTATGGCATTGTTTCAGCAAATCCGCATTTATCAAATGATATATGGATGTGAATACAGGTTTCTTTGATTTTGCCGATATTTCAGCTATTCTTTCTAATTTCGTTCCCATTATTTCCTCCGTCCCTGAGTACGGATAATGTGTCCTCAGAAAGACCGTTATTATGCAGTTTCCTTCCCTCCATCGGCATTACCCAATTTCATCAGTACTATGAAACTGTCCGACTACCTGTTATCCGTTTGAAGTTCTCCATTTTCAGTTGAAACTTCATACTCTTGTACAAGAGACAACAGGTTCTCCCCAGTTGATGTGTACCCACAATGTCAAGCATGATTGGCCCTTTGACCCCGCAGCGCCACACAACTCTCGCCATAATGATTTGTGTGCTGTTGCCTTCCGCACCAGTTAAGACGTCGGCCTACTGAAGTTAACTTTTCGAGGCTCAATAGCATTGCAACCCTGCTTTCTTGCTGTCTACGCTTGTCAGTTGCTGTTACCAACAACATCCCAAGACTCGCTATTATCTGGTTGCTAGACCTTGGATAAATCGGATTCCCACCGACTTGGTTACACACCCTTAGCTGGGCGCACAACTGGGATTTATCCGTTTAACAGATTATTTCTTATCGAAAGTATCTTCATCATCAGACTTTTCATTTTTACGCCGAACACTCTCTCCAATGCAAAGGAAAGTAGAACCTAGGCAAAACCAAACTACTCCGGATGAAAAGCCCGTATTGAAAAACTTAATAAGAGCAGTTATGTAAAATAACAATGAAGCTATGCAGTATAAAGTTACAGTTGTTTTATTTCTCATATTTTTCTCCTTCACAAATTCTTATTTGTTTATTTCTTTCATTCTAACACAGTTCCTCGTCTTTAACATTATTTTCCCCAAAAATTTAAGGGCATATTGCAAAATGCAATACACCCTCAACACTCACAGCGTTCCCTTTCTATTTTTAAACAACAAGTAAATTCCTCGTTAAGAGGTTGGGTAAATTTCTTTACCCAATACCCTACCCAATCTGTACCCAAAATAGCACGATATTTTGTGAGATTTTACAGTAGTTTATAACACTTGTCAAAATAGCCAGAAATCGCTTAAATACGCTATTTAATTCGCTTTTTACCAGTCTTACGATTGATAAATTAGTTTCCCATCTGTTTTGCTACTTCTTCAGCAAAGTTTTCTTCTTTCTTTTCTAATCCTTCACCTGTTTCGAAACGAACAAATCTCTTAACTGTTACGTTAGCACCGTTTTCTTTAGCTACTTTTTCTACATATTTAGCAACTGTTAAATCACTGTCCTGAACGTAAACCTGATCTAATAAGCAGATTTCTTTCATCTCTTTGTTCAAACGTCCGATAATCATTTTTTCAATGATGTTTTCTGGTTTTTCTGGATTTTCTGTCTTAGCCTGAGCTAATAAGATTTCTTTTTCGTGTTCGATGTAAGAAGCATCTACTTCATCACGAGATACATACTTTGGATACATAGCTGCAACCTGCATAGCTACGTTTCTTAAGCATGATTTGATTTCATCATTTACAACATCTGTATCAGCTTCTACTAATACACCGATTCTTCCGCCACCGTGGATGTAAGATACTACACAACCATCTGTTGTAACTTTTTCAAATCTTCTGATGTTTAAGTTTTCTCCGATTACAGAGATTTTTTCTGTTAAAACATCTTTTACTGTCTTAGAGTTGTCTGCTGCCCATGCTTCGCTCAAGAAAGCTTCGATATCTGTTGTCTCTGTGTTTAATGCCTGATTAGCAACTTCTTCTACGTAGCTTTGGAAATCAGCATTTTTAGCAACGAAGTCTGTCTCTGAGTTTACTTCAACGATTGCTGCTACTTTATCGTCTTTTACAACTGCTTTTACAATACCTTCTGCAGCGATTCTTCCAGCTTTTTTGTCAGCTTTTGCCTGACCATTTTTTCTTAAATATTCGATTGCTGCATCCATATTTCCATCTGTTTCATTAAGAGCTTTTTTACAGTCCATCATTCCTGCGCCTGTCATTTCTCTTAATTCTTTTACCATTTTTGCTGTAACTGCCATGATTCATTCCTCCATAAAATTGTGTGTTCTTTTTAAAAAATGCTTCAACCTGTTCTTAAGGCTGAAGCATTCATGTTCGAAATCTTACGCTTCTTCAGCTGCTTCTACTTCTTCTGCAACTTCTTCGTATACTTCTTCAGCACCTGTTACACCTTGGTTTGCTTCGATTACAGCATCTGCCATCTTAGCAACGATTAATTTAACAGCTCTGATTGCATCATCATTACCTGGAATCACGTAATCTAATTCTTCTGGATCACAGTTTGTATCAGCGATACCAATCAACGGAATTCCTAGTGTGTGAGCTTCCTGTACACAGATTCTTTCTTTTTTCGGGTCAACCACGAAGATTGCATCTGGAGCTTTCTTCATGTCTTTGATTCCACCTAAGTTCTTTTCAAGTTTTTCCCATTCTTTTTTGATTTCGATAACTTCTTTCTTAGGTAATACGTCGAATGTTCCGTCTTCAGCCATTCTTTCGATATCTTTTAAGCGGGCGATTCTGCTCTGGATTGTTTTGAAGTTAGTCAACATTCCACCTAACCATCTCTCGTTTACGTAGAACATTCCGCAACGTTCTGCTTCTGTTTTGATTGCATCCTGTGCCTGTTTCTTTGTACCAACGAAAAGAATTGTACCACCTTCAGCTGCGATATCAGAAATTGCTTTGTAAGCTTCGTCTACTTTACCTACAGATTTCTGTAAATCGATAATGTAGATTCCGTTTCTTTCTGTGTAGATGTACTCAGCCATTTTAGGGTTCCATCTTCTTGTCTGATGTCCAAAGTGAACACCTGCTTCTAATAATTGTTTCATTGAAATAACGCTCATGTGTTTTTCCTCCATTTGGTTTTTTTACTTCCATATACTTCCCGCCTTGCAACCGCTCTTTTTCATAAAAAGAGTTTGGCACCTGCAAGGATAACCATATATGTGTTTTTTGCAACGTTAATAGTATAACATATCTAAATGATGCATGGCAAGTCTTTTTTACCAATATCTTCTGATTGCTGTAATCGGCTGTGATGCCCCCATATATACACTCGCCTCTTTTACTGTCTGCCCTTCTGTCGGTGCATGAATTACACGCTCACCGCCTATGTATATCGCCACATGTCCAGGATAACAGATAATATCTCCCGGAAGTGCATCTGCAAGACTTGCTATACTTTTTCCACCTACTGCCTGTTCTGCTGATGTACGCGAAATCGAGATTCCCACTGCCTGATGGGCTCTCATGGTAAGTCCGGAACAGTCGATGCCATTATAACTTGTCCCACCATATACATACGGTGTTCCGATATAACTTCTTGCGGCTGCCACAATTGCCTGTCCGACACTTACATCACCGTTTCCTGTATTGTTATTACTGTCATTGTTGCTGCTTCCGCCACCCGAAGTTCCGGAATCCGGCTGACTTGGTTTTTCTTCTGACTGACTGTTTCCGCCGCCTGAATTTCCACTGGATGTTCCTCCGGACTGGCTATTCCCAGACGGTTTATTTGACGCCACCTGTTGCTGCTGTTTTTTTGCTTCTTCTTCCGCTTTCTTTGCCGCCTCCTCTGCGGCTTTCTGTGCCGCTATCTGAAGCTGCTCATCTAAATCTGCCACTTCCGTCTTTTTTGTTTCCAATGTCTTGGATAAATTTTCTTTCTGGGTGGAAGACTCCGCCTTCAATTCTTTCAACTTATCCATATCTTTTTCCAAACTACTTTTTAAGGAAGCTACCTCATTTTTTGTCTCTATATATTTTTCCAAATATTCTCTATCTTTGTCATGAACTGCCTGTACATATTCTGCCTGTTTTAGCATCTCCGCAATACTGCCCGATTGGAAAATTTTTGTCAACATAGCGCCTGTTCCATTCTCATACATGACTTTAATACGATGCTTCATCTCTGCATACTGCTTCTGTTCTTTTTCCTGTGCAGTCTCTAGATCTGACTTTGCCTGGATGATCTCCTCCCCCTTTGTCGTCATCTGTGCATCTATGTCATTGATCTTTGTCAATATTTTTGTCAAATCTGCTTGAAGCGTGTTTACTTCTTGTTGTGCTGCCTTTTTCTGCGTCTCGAGATTGTCCACACTGCTCGGTTCCGCAAAAACCGGTGATACAATCAAACTGCTTGCTGTAATCGCTGATACAAGTATTTTTGTAATTCTTTTCATCTTAGTCCCTTTCTCTATTTTTTCTCCGCCTATATAGTTCAATATACTATAAATACCTCCCCTTTTCAATCATTTTCTGCAACAAAAAAGATTGCGCTATTGCGCAATCTTCGCGCGCGAGCGGTTCACGCAGTGATAATTTCACCCCCGCGAGCTGCGTATCTTTGCACGAAGTGCTTTTTTTGAATTATAGGATTCCAAAGGAATTTCCTATATTCAAAAAAGGCTATGACTTAGTCATAACCTTTTCACTCTTCCTACCAGTATCTTCTAAACCAAGGTGATCCGTATACATTCGAAACTTTTACTGTCTGGCCAAAGTCCGGTGCATGAATCATCTGTCCTCCGCCTATGTAAATTCCTACATGTCCGGAATAGCATACAACATCTCCCGGTAATGCCGCAGCCATATTGGCAACAGCTTTTCCACCGCTTCCCTGAGATCCAGAGCTGTGCGGTAAGCTTACTCCGATTGCTTTGTGCGCCATCAGCACTAATCCTGAACAATCCACTCCGCTATAGCTTTCACCGCCCCATACATACGGAACTCCGATAAAGCTATATGCCGCATTTACAATTGCCTGTCCACCACCAGAGTTGCTAGGTGGTACATAATCACTGCCACTTCCATTGGAAGTTGTTCCGGAATTTCCATTATTAGAGCTCGCTGCCAGTGCACTCTGTCTTTCTTGTTCTGCTTTCAGTGCAGCTTCCTGAATCTGTGCATCAAAATTATCAACTTCTGCTTTTGCCTCTTCAATCGTTGCATTCAAAGTCTCTTTTTGACTTTCAAATTCTTTTTGCTTTTTCTGCTGCTCCTTCTGATCTTCTTCCAAAGATTCTTTTAAATCAGCAATCTTTTCCTTTGTCTCAACATATTCTTCCAGACATTTCCTGTCTTTGTCATGAACTGCCTGAACATATTCTGCCTTTTTCAGCATCTCAGCAATACTTCCTGATTCAAATACTTTTGTGAGCATAGAACCTGTTCCATTCTCATACATTATCTTTATACGAGCTTTCATCTCTTCGTACTGCGTCTTTTCTTTTTCCTCTGCCTTCTGCAGATCATCTGTTGCTTTTATGATCTCCTGTCCTGTCTGAACGAGTTCTTCCTCTAACGTATTGATCTCTGCCATCAGGCTTGTCATCTCATCTTGTAATGTCTCTACTTTCTTCTCCGCTGCTTCCTTATTCTGCTTTAAATCATCGACTGACGGCGCCGCAAAAACAGAACTCACTGCGAGAGAACTTACCAGTAGAGAGGTCAATAAAGTCTTTCCAAATTTATTCATTATTCCACCTATCCCGAATTTTTTTAGTATTTTCTTTACAACCCTCATTACCCCGATTATATAACACTTCATACATTTTTGCAATATTTTTTAATATTTTTGTAATATTCATTTTCCTTTTGCCTTTTCTTTGTAATATATGGTATGCTATATTTGCAACAAAAAATACATATTAGGAGGTACATTATGAACTTTACATTCAATCATAACAACTTAAATGTATTAGATTTGGAGAAATCACTGGAATTTTACAAGAAAGCACTTGGTCTTGAAGTTGTTCGTAAAAGAGAGGCGGAGGACGGAAGCTTTATTCTCGCATTCTTAAGCGACAAGACTTCTACTCAGAAGCTCGAACTGACATGGCTTCGTGACTGGGACCGTCCTTATAATCTTGGAGACAATGAATTTCATCTGGCATTTGAGACATCTGATTTTGATGCTGCATTCAAATATCACAAAGAGATGGGATGTGTCTGTTTTGAGAATCCGGATATGGGAATCTACTTTATTTCTGACCCGGATGGATATTGGATCGAGATCATTCCAGCCGAATAACGGAAAACACCATAATAATCGGGAGCGCACGTTTGCTATGAACGAGAGCTCCCAATTTGTATTTTTCTATTTTACATATCTTTTATCAAAACAAACATGCCTGATGCCACCAGAGCACAGAGTACAGTGATAATTCCCATTCGCATCGGCTGCTCCAGCATCCACGCAAATCCGTTCAGTTCAGTCACTACACAAGCTAATATATTCATGGTCATATGCATCAAAACCGGCGCTTTTAACGAGCCGAATTTTTCATAGACATATGCCAAAAGAAGACCGCATATTGTTCCATAAATAATCTGCACCAGATTTCCATGATACAATCCGAAAAACAGCGCAGAATAAATCACTGCCGGAACCATCGGCATAACTTCTCTCAGACGCTTGAAGAGCAGTCCTCTAAAAATCAACTCTTCCATGATCGGAATAACAATGCCAAGACATATGATCTGTACCGGTAAAGACGGAGTGTACAACATCTCCGACGCCTGTTTATAGCCCTCACTCACTTCTGAGAGATTGCTCAAAAGCAACAAATTGTTAACCCCTAGCGCAACCGGTATACTGATTCCGACAATCAAAATATATTTCCCAAAAGCCGCTTTTTTTTGCGGTGTAACTCCACTTTCTTTTTCCAGCTTCCGGTCTTTTCGAAACATCCACGCAAGAATCGGTATCGTACAAAGCGCAGCCAATGCGCTAATCTGTGTTGCATATTTCAAAACACCATCTGTCAGCTCCACCGTCTTTTGCATCAACTCTTCCTGGCTGGACACCGCTTGAAATGTCTCCGGATGCACAAATATCGCATACAGAAAAATCACAACTGCCTCCACCACAAATGCAACCGCCATTTTTACAATAATCGGACCGATCAGTCTCCAAATCCGCTGTCCAGGACTTCTTTGCTGCACAGTTCCACTTCCTTTCGAATTTCTTCTTCTCTTCCCGCCAAAGAACCTTGTACCATCTCTGGTTTTCCACCGCCTCTTCCGCCGAATTTCTCATTTAATCGTTTTGAAAATATTCGTGTATCACAACTTTTACTTCCAATCACATAGCGATAGCCATCTTTTTCATCTCCCGCAAATACAGCTCCAATCGAAGCACCGTTTTCTATGATAAGGTTTGTCAATTCTCTCGGCGCATTTCCCTCAAGCTCTTCCTCAAACCAAACGACTACTTCTTGGGATTGTGGAATCTGCTCCACCTTATAGACAAGAAGCTTTTGCTGAAGCTGTGAAACCTTCGCTTTTCCAGATGAAATCTCTTGCTTTAATCTGGTGACTTCTGAAAAGACTTCCTCCTCCGGGGCTGACAGCAAAACAGAAATTTTTTTCACACTCTCTGCTTTCTGCTCATAATCCTGAAGTGCCCGGAATCCACAGAGCATGGAAATTCGCACGCCGCCTTTATAATTCTGCACATTCAAAAGCTTGATCAATCCAATCTCCCCAGTCTTTTTGACATGCGGTGCACAGCAGGCGCACACATCATATCCTGGTATCTCCACAATGCGCACCTGCCCTTCAATCTCAATCTTACTCCTGTAAGCAATTAAATCTAATTCCTCCTTAGCGGGATACAACACCTTGATATCCAGATTCTTCACCACTGCTTCATTGGCTTTTCGCTCAATCTCTTTTAATTCTTCTTTAGAAATGCTGCCGTTGAAATCCATTGTAATGGCATCTTTTCCCATGTGGAATCCGACATTGTCATAACCATATGCCGCATGTACAATCCCTGATACAATATGTTCTCCGGAATGCTGCTGCATCTTCGAAAACCGTTCTTCCCAGTCAATCGTGCCCTGTACTGTTTTTCCTATCTCCAAAGGTTGGTTCGTCTTATGGTAAATGATTCCGGCTTTTTCCTGGACATCTGTCACTTTTACATCATCCAGCCTCCCGGTATCTGCGTATTGTCCCCCTCCCTCAGGAAAAAAGGCAGTTCTGTCAAGAACCACCTCATATACTTCCCCTGATTGTTCGCACGAGACAACCGTTGCCGAAAAGGTTACCATATGACTGTCTTCATAAAATAACTTTTCTGTCATATCCTACATCCTTTCCGGAGCCTCAAAACCAAGCATGTCAATACATGCCTCCAATGCCCGTTTTGTAATCAGTAACAATGCGATAAACCCTGCTTTTCTTTCTTCGTTTTCCTCCGAAAGAATCTTTGTTTCATGATAGAAACGGTTAAATGCATTTGATAAATCATAAATGTATGCACAGATTTTGTGTGGCGCAAGTTCTTCAAATGCTGTCTCAATGACATTATTAAATTTTGCAACCTCCAGCATCAATGCTTTTTCACTCTGTGTCTGAGGCTTTTTCATCTTGCACTTGGCTGCATCTTTTCCACTTTCTGCGTATTTTGCAAGAATTGATTTGATACGCACAATCGTATATAAATTGTACGGTCCTGTATTTCCCTCAAAAGAGATAAATCTTTCCACATCAAACACATAATCCTTTGCAGCCTGATTTGACAAATCTCCGTATTTCATGGCAGAAAGTGCAACCATCTGCGCTGTCTTTCTCGCCTCTTCTTCGGACATCGTACGGTTCTCTGCAATTTTTTTATACATCTCCTCATTGATGTCATTGATCAGACTCTCCAGACGCATCACTCCGCCGTCTCTCGTCTTAAATGGTTTTCCGTCTTTTCCGTTCATTGTACCAAATCCAATGAACTTCAATTCCATATTCTCATTGATGATCTTTGTCTTTTTCGCGCAACGGAATACCTGCACAAAATGCAGTTCCTGACGCTTATCTGCAAGGTAGATCACCTCATCCGGATGATACAGTTTCTCACGTTCGATCAGTGTGGCAAGATCTGTCGTATCATACAATGCCGCTCCGTCCGATTTTAAGATCATACACGGCGGGATCTCTTTTGTATCGGTCTCTTCTTTGACATCTACGACAAGCGCTCCCTGATCAATATGTGCATAACCTTCTTTTTTCATGTATTCTACCATCTCCGGAATATATGGCTGCGCATCTGCCTCGCCTTTCCAAAGATCAAATTCCACATTCAATGCACCGTAATTCTTTTTTAAGTCCGCTACAGAAACATCCATAATGTGTTTCCAGATTGCAGTGTATCCTCTATGCCCATTCTGTAATAAGAATGTCGCCTGCAATGCCTCTTCTTTATAATCTTCATGTTCTTTTGCGTATGCGCTCGCTGTCGGATAAATCTCTTCCAACTCAGTGATCGTAAACGGTGATTCTTCTGGATATTCTCCTTCAAACTGATCGTCAAAATATGGAAGCTCCGGTTTTCTCTTTTTCAGCTCGGTGATAACAAGTCCCATCTGGTATCCCCAGTCTCCAAGATGCACATCTCCAATCATCTTATGTCCGACATATTTCCCGATTCGTTTTACACTTTCCCCAATTACCGCTGAGCGAAGATGTCCTACATGAAGCGGCTTTGCAACATTCGCTCCGCCGTAATCCACAATGATCGTCTTTTGCTTTGTCGGCTCTTCCACACCAAGTTTTTCCTGCTCTGACATTTTTCCTAAATAAGAAGCGACAAACTCACCGTCCAGAATAATATTGATAAATCCTGGATTGACCGCCTCCACCTGCTCAATGCAAACACTTTCTTTTAATACTTCAACCACATCATTGGCAATCATGATCGGTGCTTTCTTATAAGCTTTTGCCGCCGCCATCGCGCCATTACACTGATATTCACACAAATCCGGTCTGTTTGACAATGTAACCTTTGCATATTGTTTATCATATCCTGCTTTCTCAAAGGCAGCTTCCAATTCAAATGTTAAAATATCTGCTATTTTTTTCATAGTTCCTCCTGCTTTGCATCTGCTCTATTTCGTTCATTCATATTTTTTCTTATACTTTCTTATTTTAGCACAAGGATTTCATTGCAACAACCATATATTTGCAAAAGATTTCGTTCGTTATTGCATTTTCTTTTCCGCCATGATATATTTAGGAACGATTACTATTATTAAAACTTAAATATACTATATTATGAAAGTGAGGAAACATTATGAAAATAGGCTCTCATGTAGGTATGAGTGGCAAAGAGATGCTGCTTGGTTCAGCAAAAGAAGCCGTCTCATACAACGCCAATACCTTTATGTTTTATACAGGCGCACCCCAAAATACGCGCCGAAAAAATATCAGTGAATTAAATATTGATGCGGCATGGGATTACATGTCCGCTCACGGAATTGACGAAATCGTTGTGCATGCACCGTATATCATCAATCTTGGAAATACAATTAAACCTGAAACCTTTGAGCTGGCAGTAGAATTTTTGCAGCTAGAATTGGAGCGAACAGAAAGCTGTAAAAGTCACACTTTGATTCTCCATCCCGGCGCACACGTAGGCGCCGGGGCAGATGCCGGAATTGCACAAATCGTAAAGGGATTAAACACTGTCCTGACCAAGGACACGAATTGTAATATTGCCTTAGAGACGATGGCAGGAAAGGGAACCGAGATCGGACGGTCTTTCGAAGAACTTGCACGCATCTACGACGGTGTTGTCCACAACGAAAAGCTGCGCGTCTGCTTTGATACCTGCCATACACATGACAGTGGCTATGATATCATTCACGATTTTGACGGAGTCATCAACCATTTTGACAAACTCATAGGCAAAGAGCAGATTGCCGTCTTTCACATTAATGACAGCAAAAATATACGCGGCGCTTCCAAGGATCGCCATGCCAACATAGGTCTCGGCGAAATCGGCTTTGATGCACTCTCCTATATCGTGCATCACAAAGACTTCGAAACAGTGCCAAAGATTTTGGAGACACCTTATATTCCATCTACAGAGAATCCCAAAAAATCTTTCGCACCTTACAAACACGAAATTGAAATGTTAAAAACCAAGACATTCTCTTCTATCCTTTAAGATGATTATTTTACCTTCCTCTTGACTTTCTCTTCTTCTAATTGTAATATTGTATTATATATTTAATACAAAGTGAGGTGATTCTTAAATGCCATGGGAACTAAGCAATGACCGACCTATTTATCTGCAGCTTATGGAACGTATACAAATGGATATTGTATCGGGCAAATACCACGCTGGTGACAAGCTTCCTTCTGTACGCGATCTCGCAATAGAAGCTGCTGTAAATCCAAACACGATGCAAAAAGCTTTATCAGAACTGGAACGTGTTGGTTTGGTATACTCACAGAGAACGAGTGGACGTTTTATTACGGAGGACGCAACTATGATAAAAGAACTAAAACAGCATCTTGCCAATGAACATATCTTAGAATTTTTCGAAAAAATGAAACAACTCGGTTTTCGAGAAGAAGAAGCTTTACAACTTATGGAAGAGAGAATAAAGGGGGAAAAATAGATGAATCCTATTTTGGAGTGCAGAGGACTTACCAAAAATTACGGAAGCTTTACTGCATTATCGAACTTAAATCTATCTCTGGACAGAGGACAGATTATCGGTCTTTTAGGACCAAACGGAAGCGGAAAGACAACATTGATCAAACTCATCAACGGTCTGCTCGTTCCAACAGATGGACGCATATTGATCGACGGGACAGAACCATCTGTCACCACACGAAATATTGTCTCTTACCTTCCGGAACGGACATACTTAAGTGACTGGATGAAAGTAAAAGAGATCGTCTCTTATTTCAAAGACTTTTATGAGAATTTTGATGAAAAACGTGCCTATGAGATGCTTGCACATTTGCAGATTGATCCAAATGCAAGACTCCGCACCTTTTCCAAAGGGACAAAAGAAAAGGTACAATTGATTTTAGTCATGAGCCGCAATGCAGATTTGTACGTATTGGACGAACCAATCGGCGGTGTTGATCCAGCGGCACGTGATTATATACTGAACACCATTCTTACAAACTATAATGAAAATGCTACAATATTGATTTCTACACATTTGATCTCAGATATTGAAAACATTTTAGACCGTGTTCTTTTTCTTCAAAACGGGCACATTGCACTCAATGCAAGTGTAGATGACATCCGAATTGAGCACGGAAAATCCGTAGATACATTATTCAGGGAGGTATTCAGATGTTAGGTAAATTAATTAAACACGAATTTCGGGCACTCTCCCGATTTTTACTTCCGATTCATATTCTTTTGCTGGTTGCCTGTCTGATTGGACGATTTATGTTTCAGGCGATGGCCACGATGGATCTGCCAAATGTGATATTGATTGTCTCATTTGTATTCCTGATCTCCATCTGGATCGTTGTACCATGTGCGACATCTATTTTAATTGTAGTACGCTATTATAAAAGCCTGTATACCGACGAAGGATATCTGACACTGACACTTCCGGCGACAAGAGGACAGCTTCTGTTTTCCAAAGCATTTGCAGCATGCGTCTGGAGTATTTTAGATCTCGCAATCGTCATCGCAGGACTTGCAATTGTGGTTATCATACCACAGGTTTATCAAAACTCTGCAGAGGCGCTTAATGAGCTAGAAAAAGCATTGGAGATGTCACCAAGCCTGTTTTTCTGGTCAACTGTCGGAATCTCTGTTGTCGGATGTTTTGGGAATGTGGCACTTTACTATTTTTCAGTATCTATCGGGCAGCTCCTTTCTTCGCACAGAGTGCTCGGAGCGATCATTGCTTACTTTGCAATTTCAACAGTTTTTTCTGTATTGATGCTGATCGTCATGTTTGCAGTTGGATATGATCCATTTTTGAGCGCTTCCTCTGATTTGCTTGCCACAACAGCATTCTTAAGTTCTTATAAGGCAAGCGCCATCCTATGTATCCTGGAAACATTCCTGTTCTTCGGTGGTACATACTACTTACTAAAGAAAAAAACAAATCTCAACTAAAAAACAGGGACAAGGGTTCTTTTTGAAACCCTCGTCCCTATTTTTATCAAAATACAACCTGAATCAAAAACATATACAGCACCGTTCCAGCCCCGATACTGAGCAGATTGTTTCGTTTCCACACATGCAGTGCCGCAACCGTGGCCACAGCAATCAACTCCGGAACACCATGCGGCGCCTCCCGCACCGGTGTACTTTTTAAACAATATACAACAAGCATCCCGATCACTGCCGGTGTCAATACTTTTCCAAGATACTGTATCGTCTCTGGAATCTCTTTTCCTTTTGGAAAGACCAAAAAAGGAGTAACTCTCGTTGCAAATGTAGTCAGTGCAACCGCCAAAATAATCAAAATCGAAATTCCCGCACTTACCGGCATCCTTCTTCCTCCTTATCCAATCTCTTTTTCCCCACAAACAATATAAGAACAATCAAAAGCATCGACGGCAATACAAAACTGTCCGCGCCAAAAATCTGCAGACAAACAAACGCTCCCACAACACCGATCACCGCCGGTATCCGGTTCTTTTTCTCCATCCATTGTTCAATAAAGATCACAACAAACAATGCCGTCATTGCAAAATCAATTCCCTCTGAATTGATCGGAAGAAGACTTCCCACCAAACCACCGATTGCAGAACCAATCACCCAATAAGATTGATTCAAAAGTGCGATCGCCAAAAGAAACTTTTCTTCCGCTACTCCCTGAGGCACTTTTGTCGTACAAAGCAATGAGTACGTCTCATCCGTCAAGCTAAAAATCATATACCATCTTGATTTGCCCATTTTATTAAATTTTTCCAAAAGAGAGATTCCATAAAACACATGTCTGACATTCACCATAAATGTCAAAAAAATGACTTGTAAAAAAGAAATACCCGGCACGAAAAAATTCACTGCCAGGTATTGTCCAGAACCTGCATATACAAGCAGACTCATTAATATCGCCCATACGAAAGAATATCCCTTTTCTGCATACATCACACCAAACGCAATTCCTATAAACAAATATCCCGTCAACACCGGAATTGTATAAGGAAATGCTTTCTTAAATGCTTGCCTATATTGTGACATTTCTCTTCCTCTATCCTACACTTTATACCATTCTCAAATATACACACCTAGGCGGATTCGAACCGCCGCACCCGCCTCCGGAGGGCGGTGCTCTATCCCCTGAGCTATAGGTGTATAAGAGTCGTTTACATCGTAAACGACTTTTAAATAATATCACACTTTTCTCCAAAAGTAAAGAAATTCTGTCTGGATTTACAAAATCACAAAATTAGTCGGTTTTCTTTTCTGCTGAAATAATATGCTCTGTAAGAGAGGATTTCCTCCTCTTCCACCTGCGTATCGTTGATCTCTTCAATCATATCCTCCAGATCGATACGGTTCGGGCTCTTACTCTCCGGCACGATAATCACTTCATGTATACTGCTTGGGAGTACATAATAATTTTCTCCGAGCTGATTTCCAATATCCTCAAGCACCTTATCATACAAAATGCACGCAGCACCAAAGCTTCGGATTTCATTGGTTAGCACATACATAAAATCTTCTTCCTCTTCATCGTTTGCCTCTTCGCCAAGCAATTCAGCCACCACGGAGCGCATTGTTTGAAATTCCGGCGGCAGGAGTTTTTTCGTGTTCTGATGTGCAATGTTATAGATTTTCTCTTTTTCCACCCCCCACATTTTCACAATATCATCTGTGATCAATATGGTGGCTGTTCCTGATTTACTGACATCCAGCAGCACATAGAATACAATCGCCAAATCCAACACGCACACATGTGGAATCTGTTCGAGAAGTTCTGCATTCTCCTCTGCATGAATCAGTTTGTACACAATTTTTTGCTGCATTTTTGAAAAGCTCTGCAATACCGAAGTCTCCCACGCATGCTCTATGCGCACTTCCTGATACAATTTTAAAATGCTCTTTACAATCCGGTCAAGTGACTGATGTTTCTGATACTGCTCAAAATATTCTTCCAGATAAATCGTCGGCGATACATTGATTCCTTTTTCACTGACCATGATTCCGACTCTGTTTTTTCCATTATTTTTCATCGTCGTCTGAATACATACTGACATCCCTTCTTTCACCTGTTGCTTTATTCTTACTTCTACTGCACTCACAAATTGCTGATAATTCATATAAACTCCTTTCCTGTGAGTTGCTTTCTTTTTATCCCTCTTGAAAAATTGACATGAACCTGTCAAAGAAAATAGATTTGAAATATATTATGGTTTTTTGATTATAACCGAAGCTTCTGAAAAATACAATGCCTTTTTGAAATTTTTATCCATACGCTAACATTTCCTCTGTAACAAAAAAAGGATGAGCTATCCTATAAATAAACTCATCCTCTCCGTTATCAGATATCTGAACAGAATCCATTATACTCTTGATAAGTACTCTCCTGTACGTGTATCAATCTTCAGAACATCGCCTTGTTCTACAAACAACGGTACGTATACAACTGCTCCTGTCTCCACAGTAGCTGGTTTTGTCGCACCCTGTGCTGTATCTCCTTTAAATCCTGGCTCTGTCTCTGTAATCGCAAGTTCTACGAACAATGGTGGCTCTACAGCAAATACATTGCCATTGTGAGAACAAATCTTCACCATCTCATTCTCTTTTACGAATTTGAGTGAATCACCAATTGCATCTTCATTCAATGCAATCTGATCATATGTCTCAACATCCATGAAGTGATACAATTCTCCATCAGAATATAAGTACTGCATATCTTTTCTTTCGATATGAGCTTTTGGGAATTTTTCTGTAGGTCTAAATGTTTTTTCTACAGCTCCACCACTGATAATATTTTTTAATTTTGTTCTAACGAACGCTGCACCTTTACCTGGTTTTACATGTTGGAATTCTAAAATCTGATAAATATTCCCGTCAATTTCAAGGGTTACACCATTTTTAAAATCTCCTGCTGAAATCATCTGTTATCCTCCTTAATTATTCCCACATGTATCACTACATCTTGCGGGACATGCTCCTTTAAGCATAAATATTCTTCTTCACTTCTATCCATTCTATAATAGTTTGTACGATTTTTCAACCTTTTTTTTCTATCCACTTAATTATTGTTCCAAATACGCATCTACAATGTCTTTTGACACACTGTGACAGATCTCTTCTGTCACTCCTTTTGAGGCATCCCGCACCTCTTGTCTTAGTTCTTCACTCATAGGAACAATCTTCGTTCCACTTTCCTCAATCACCTTGATTTTTTCCGCAATGCGGGTGTCCGACTGCTCTCTTGCGTATTTTTTTGCAATCTCAGAAGCCTCTGTGATCACATTTTGCTCTTTCTTTGAAAACCCTTCAAAAAATTCATCACTGACAATCAAAGAAATCAAATGCGGCAGATGATTTGTCTCAATCACATAATCCTGCTGTTCATATAATCGACTGGAAACAATAACCTCATATGGGTTTTCCTGTGCATCGATTGTTCCCTGCTGAAGCCCGATGTACACCTCACTGAAAGTCATAGGTGTCGGATTCGCTTTGAGCGACTTCCAGAAAGCCATATGATACGGATTCTCCATTGTTCTGATCTTTTGCCCCTTAAAATCCGACAGGGAAGTAATATTTTTGTTCGTGGACATGACACGGAACCCCTGATCCGCATACCCCAACAGCTTATAGCCCGCATCTTTGTAAACATCTTCCATCAGACCATAGAACTTCGCATCATCCACTTTGTTGCGGACTTCTTCAATAGAGTCAAACACACATGGAATGTCAAATACCGCGACATCTTTCATAAACGTAACCTGCGGCGCTGTATTTTGTACGACAAACGGAATATCTCCGTCTTTACAGCTTTCTAACAATTCACGGTCTCCGCCAAGCGTACTGTTTGGATATACTTGAATCTTCATCTTTCCGTCACTTAGCCGATCCACCTCTTCTGCAAATTTTTCCGAGAACAACTGTGTCACCGTATCTTCCGGACTGGATGTCGCAAGCGGCCAAGCGTATCTTTGCACATCGCTCTCCTTGGCGCACCCGGACAAGAGTACAGCAGCCAGCACCGCTGTTGCCATATATATTTTTTTCTTCATCAGATTTCCCTCCTACAATAGCACAAGACTGATACCTGGTATAAATGTAATCAGCAGTAACGCAATCAAGAAGAACACAATCATCGGAAATGCTTTTTTTGCAATTTCCATAATCGGTATCTCCGTAAGTGAACTTGCCACGAACAAATTGACTCCGATCGGAGGTGTCACAAAACCAATTGCAAGGTTTACAACCATCATCACACCAAAATGAATCGGGTCCATTCCTATTTCTGTTACAATCGGCAATAAAATCGGGCTTAAGATCAAGATCGCCGGTGTCGTATCCATCACCATTCCCACAATCAGTAAAAAGATATTAATCACAATTAAAATGACAATCGGATTACTAAAGTGTGTCAAAATCCATTCGCTGACTGCCTGTGGCACCTGCATCAGTGTAAGCACCCGCGAAAACGCAATTGACGCTGCAAGTATAAATAACAGCGGCGCATAAGTTCTTGTGGATTCTACAATGATCCCCCAAATGTTCTTCACCTGAATCGTGCGATAGATAAAAAGACTGATAATCAACGCATAGAAAACCGAGATAACCGCAGCCTCTGTCGGTGAAGCAATTCCCGAATAAATGCACCCTAAAATAATAACCGGACTAAGCAGGGCAAAAAAGCTCTCTTTTAACACTTTCAAAAAGCCTTTCGCATGTAATTTTCCAATCTCTTCTGCAATCTTTTCTTTGTCTTCTCCATATTTCTTACAGTAATAGATTGCATAGATCATCAGCAGGCCGCCAATCAAAAGTCCCGGAATAATTCCCGCGATAAACAGATCACTCACGGATTCTCCCGCCGCCATTCCATACATGATAAACGGGATACTTGGCGGTATGATCACACCGAGTCCTCCCGCCACAGCAACCACTGCTGTCACAAATTTCTTGTCATATCCAAGTTCCATCAGAATCGGTATTGTCATACTTCCAACCGCCGCTACAGTAGCCGGGCCCGAACCTGATATTGCACCATAAAACAAACATGTAATAATCACTGCGCACGGCATTCCCGCAGTTCTTTTTCCAAGAAAATATGCGAAAACATCAAACAGCCTTTTCGAGATTCCACCCTTTGCCATAACGATTCCGGAGAGCACAAACATCGGCACTGCAAGAAGTGGAAAACTGTCGATTCCACCAAACATAGAACGAATGACAAACTGGGCGCTCGCCGTAAAAGAAGGGTCAAATGCTCCCGGCAATACCGATACAATCCCAAGTGATATCGATACCGGAATCGCAATCACCAGGCAAACTACAAATATTAAAAATACAACTACGATTGGCATGATTCTTCCCCTCCTTTTTCTTTCGCCCTTACAACCTGAAGCTCGATCCACCATCTCTGCACAATTCTAAATGCTGCCAGAATAAAGCATACAAACGGCGCTGCCTGAATGTAATACATCGGAATTCCACACGCCGGACTGACCTGTCCGCTCTCAATCGCAGAGCGCAGATACAAAAAGGCATACGGTATCATATAGCAGAAAAATACTAGTTCAATCGTATGATTCACCAGCTTAAACAACGCTTTTCCTCGTTTCGGAAACATCGCCACAAACTGCTCCACTTTTATAGAAATACATTTTTTCGTACAGTAGCTGATGCTCAAAAATCCTTCCCAAATAAAAATATATCTTGTGATCTCTTCCGACCATGACAAAGACATGCCAAATGCATATCGAAAAACCACCTGAATTCCCATAATGGCAGTCATCATGATAAGACCTGCTCCCATTAGGAATTCTTCCAGACTGTTATTTAACCATGTGAATACTCTTTTCATAGCCTGCTCCTCTCATTCGTTTATTTCTTAACACAACACGGATTTAAAAACAGGCTTGGCAGTCTCGCTGTCAAGCCTGTTTGCACTTATTATAGGCTTTTGTGTAACAATTGCAATACAGTTTCTAAATTATTTACTTCCATCTGTCCTGGTGCAGATGCTTTTTTTGCTGCTCCGAATGTCAAAGCAGAACCAAATACTTCTCCACAAAGTCTGCTGATCACGCCTGTTCCTGCCATTGACATTGTGATGATCGGTCTGTCCGCATACTCAGATGCCATCTCTTCTGTCGCAGATAACAATACAAGAACATCTTTTTTGTTGTTCGGCATTACCGCAATCTTCGGAATATCTGCTCCTAAGTCCTGCATTTTGCGAAGTCTTGAGACAATCTCATCTTTTTCAGGTGTCTTGTCGAAATCATGATTAGACGCAACTACTTTTACATTCACTTCGTGTGCCGCTTCGATGATCTCTTTTACAACCTCATCTCCTGTAAATGCTTCCACATCTACTAAATCCACATATCCTGTCGCAGCAGCTTTCTTATTTAATTCTGCATATTCTTTTGCCTCGATTGCTTTCTCTCCACCTTCTTTTGAAGTACGGAATGTGAATAACAATGGTGTCTCTCCCAAAGCTTCTCTCAGCTCTTTTAAAACCTCTTCTACTTTTTCAAATTCAAAAACATGTTCAAACCAGTCTACACGCCATTCTACTACATCTACCGGAATATTTTCAAATGTTTTTGCTTCATTGATAATTTCTTCCTTTGTCACTCCTACGATCGGCACACAGATTTTTGGTACTCCTTCTCCGATCTTTACATTTCTTACGATTACCGGATTCATAAACTTCCTCCTACAGATTTTTAAAATTTATTTTGCTGTATTTACTTTTTCCACTAATTTTCCATATCTTGCATTTACCAACAGTGCAAGCAACACACCGATTACAGTAATGACAATGTTCATTACAAGAACGCCTGTTGCGGACATATTGGCAGCCGCACTTAAAATTGTATAATTACATAAGCTTGATGCAATCATAACAAGACTTGTGATTGTTCCTTTGATCTTCGGGAACAGTTCATTTACAGTGGCTGTTGCCATCTGAAGAACTCCTCCTGCTGCTGCATAACCGATTACAAATGCACCGATGTAGCAGATTGCAGGTGTCTTGATCAAATATACTAACACCAACATGATTGTCGCAATTGCCGGATAGATAACAAGAAAACGTACTTGTTTGAATTTTGTGATCAAAATACTTGTCACAAACAACGCAACCAAAGTTCCTGCTGAGTAGTATGTCTGCATTACAGATACCGATTCAGACGGGATTCCTGCGATTTCTTTTCCGAATGTCTGCGCACAGTTTAACCATAACTGGAATGTAGCTGTACTTGTGAAACCGATTAAAATCAACGCTACACTTTCCAATGAGAAATTTGCATTTTTCAGGTTACTGATAAATGACTCTGATTTTCCGCTCTCAGACTCTGCCGGAAGCGGTGCAAAAATTGCCAGCACACCGAGCACTGCGATTATAATACCTGCTACAAGTGGAAGTGTCAGGTATGACATAGATGTTCCTGCCACAAGTCCTAGGAAGAATGGCATTAAAAGCTGTGCTACGGAAATAAATAACTTAATTCCCATTGTCGCAATACCTGTATACTTGTACATAATCTCTGCAACTGCCGGATATGTAGCTGTATCTAAGAAGGAGTTTGCGATACCTCCGAGAACTGCTGCAATATATGCAACCTGTACGTTTGGTGAAAAAGCAATCCCTACGAAGAAAATAACATAAGATGCCACACCAATCAATACCGAAATTCTTCTTCCAAGCTTATCCGATAACGGTCCTGCAAACGGAAGTGAGATCAAACGTCCCAATCCCAATGCGGCTGCGATTGCAGTTACTTTCATCGCATCGTTCATTCCCCACTGATCTGCCAGCATCTCTTTTACAACCTGCTGACTCAATATAGAACATCCAATACCATGGATAAAATAGTTTAAGTACAAAATCAATGCACTTGGTAAATATTTCTTATTCATCGTCTTTTCCTCTGCACTCCTTTTTTCTTTTAGTCGTATTTGATATCTAAGATTTCTTTCATATATTCGATCGGCATTGGTTCTCCTGTCCACAATTCAAATGCGGCTGAACCCTGGAATAACATCATTCCAAGACCATTCATTGTCTTACATCCGACTTCTTTTGCCATCTTCAACAGCGCTGTTTCTCTTGGAGCATATACAACATCTGTTACGATCAGGTCTGGTCTTAAGAACGATTTGTCCGGAATGTATGTCTGACCTTCTAATGGTTTCATACCCATGCCTGTTCCGTTTGCAAATAAATAGCTGTCTGCAATCTCTTCTTTTAATTTGTCAAGATCTGCAAGATCATATAATGTCGCTTTACAGTTTGTATTTTCATTGATTTTCTTTACTGTCTCTTCTGCATTTGCCCAGAATTTATCTTTGATGTTAAAGATAGACATCTCTGCCACACCGTCAAGCGCTGCCTGAATTTCAATTGCTGTTGCAGCTCCACCCGCTCCGACAATTGTCATTTTTTTGCCAATAACATCAATGTTGTTGTCTTTTAATGCTGCCATATAACCGATACCATCTGTAATGTGACCTGTCAGGTGTCCATTGTCATTTACGATTGTATTGACTGCACCGCACATTTTTGCTGCCGGTGACAACTCGTCTAAGTATTTATGTACCACTGTTTTGTTTGGCATAGATACGTTAGAACCTCTCATCTTTAATGCACGAAGTCCTTTGATCGCATCTTCTAATGTATCGTTGTCCACCTCAAATGCAAGGTATGCATAGTCATATCCTAATTTTGCAAATGCTTCATTCTGCATTGCCGGTGAACTTGAATGTCTGATTGGGTAAGCCATTAAACCGATTAATTCTGTGTGACCTGTAATTCTTTCTGCCATGATTTTTCTCTCCTTTTAATTTGAATTGTTTTTTCTTTTGCCCATTTGTTAAATTTTAAACAACCTCTTTACTGTGATTATATACGATTTCAATCAATACTTCCAATACATCTTTTGTTATTTTTTGATAGTTTTTTTCTATCAATTGTGATATACTGTAAGGCAGAGAAAGGAGTACATGCTATGACATTAAATCAATTAACATATTTTCAAAAAATTGCCCAGCTGGAACATTTCCGCTTAGCCGCCAATGAACTGAATATTTCCCAGCCAAGTCTCAGCCGTTCTATGGATACGCTAGAAAATGAACTCGGTATTCCTCTTTTTGAAAAAAACGGACGAAACATCACGCTCACCAAATACGGTAAGATGTTTTTAGAACACGTTGACCGCATTTTAGAAGAGGTTCGCACTGCGGAACAGAAAATGTACCATCTGACACAAGAAGGGGGACACATCGACATCGCCTATGTATCCCCTCTCGCTAACCACTATATTCCGCACACGGTGCGTACTTTTTTGAATCTTCCGGAAAATAAACAAGTGACGTTCAGTTTCAGTCAGGCACATACAATTGACCTGATCCGCGGGCTGAAAAACGACATGTATGACGTTGTTTTTGGCGCATATGTGGAAGATCAGCCTTCCGTACAGTTTACTCCAATCCTGCATCAGGAGATGTTACTCATCACCTCGTTAAACCATCCGCTCGCAAATGAAAAAGAAGTACCTTTTCAAGTACTGCAGGATTATCCGGTGATCGGATATGACCGTGATTCAGGTCTTGGACTTTACACTCACAAATTATATCGTAAGCACCAGATCCAGCCGGATATTGTCATCGACTGCCCAGACGAATATTCTATCGCAGCACTTGTGGCAGAAGACTTTGGAATCGCACTCGTTGCAGATGTTGACACGATACGCGATGCAAAGATTGCCAAAATTCCGGTTGCCGGCGAAGAACTCATCCACACGGTCTACATGGCTCATATGAAAGACAAATATATGATTCCCGCCACAAACCGGTTTGTCAAATTTATCAAAAAAGATTCCGGTCTGACCTAATATTCTTTAACTTGCGCTCCTTCCTTTAATCACTGTCCTTTTCTATAATTGCTTCGCCATTTTCATCCAACAGGTAAATTGCAAAAACGGTTTTAATCCGGCTCGGATAAGTCTCCAAAATTTCTCCATTATATACGATACATACCTCTGTTCCCTCTTCAAGTTCGGGCACTTCAATCTTTGATACAACATCCGTTGTAACCGAAATTTCACCTGTTGATATCTCTTCATTTTCAAAAGGTTCGACTAAAATCGTATTTTCACCTATTTCCAAAACAGTTGCGTTAAATGTCGGATTCCCTTTCGGCGTTTCCGTATCTTTACATCCTGTTAATGAAAACGCAGCAAAAATACAGGCACCTAATACAACAGATTTTTTTCTCATTTTTCACGCCCCTTTCCAAACAAAAAAAAGATGTACAAGGTATACTATTTCAACTTCTACCTCATACATCTATTTTAATCTGTTCTTTAAATTATGTCCAATATTTCTTGCAATTTACTAGCCTATATGTTACAGTTCACTCCACGCCATTCGCAAAACGCACTTTCAGTGCTTTTCCGCTGCAAGCAGCTATTTTTGCTCATAAACAGGCGTTCCCTTCATCAGTCTACAGCAAATGAGTCCTCATGCAAGCATAAACTCATTTACTATTGACCGATGTGTGAACTGTAACACCTATATTGTTAAATTCTATAAATAATCTCTTTTTTCCAAAACTTCAAGGATATTACGCCCTTCCGTTGTACCCTCAATAATTCTTCTTGCACGGACACTGTCACCGATGTTCATAATCTCTACATCTCCGCTGTGTCCAAATGTATTATACAACGCATCTAAGATCGGAGCATTTGCTCTCATACCAAGACATACAAATCCGTAATCAAATGCGAGATCTTTCTCTTCTCCATCCGCCATTTTCACAAGGAATGCATCGCTCTTTACTTCTAACAAAGCTGTGTTTGGAAGCTGTTGTACTCCATACTGATCCATCATCGTAAATGTTCCAACTTTAGAAACAGGGTCAATTCCATTTCCGATAACCGGCATCATTTCTACGATACTCACATCCGCATGTCTTGGCGCGAAGAATTCCACTACATCAAGACCAACTGCTCCTCCACCGATGACTACAACTTTCTTTCCAGTCAAGTCTTCCGGATATTCTGTAATATGGTTGATCATATTTGTGATAGAGGATACTTTTCCGCCTTCTTTGTCAATATTTTCGTGTAATCCTTTGATTGGCGGAAGAAGTGGATTCGATCCTGTGGCATTGACAATAATGTTCGGATTCAGGCTTTCAACCAACTCAATTGTTGCTTCTGTATTTTTAAAGATAAATAAGTTTTTCAGCTTGCTTGCACGGTGAATCAAATAATTCGGGAAATCTGACAGTCTCTTTTTATCCGGAATCTTGGAAATCTCCGCTGCAAGTCCTCCAAGATTTGCCTTTTTCTCGATCAAGAATGTTGTACATCCAACTTCAGCTGCTGTACATGCTGCTTCCAGTCCTGCAGTACCTCCACCGATTACAACAACATTGCAAGATTTCTTCACGCGAAGTTTTTTGTATCCTTCTCCTTCATTCACAGCCGGATTGATTGTACAACGGATTGGGCGGTTTACTCCGATACGGTTTCCTGCACATCCGATGTTACATGAGATACATTTACGGATTTCTTTTTCATCGCCAAAGCTTACTTTGTTTACCCATTCCGGATCCGCAATCAGACCACGTCCCATACCGATGAGATCTGCATCTCCTCTTTCTAAAATATCTTCTGCAACTTGTGGGTCTCTGATATTTCCCATTGTGATACAAATTTTTCCATATCTTTCTTTGACTGCTTTCGCCATATAAGAACGCCATCCGTCTTCCAGGTAGTTAGCATCAATCTGATATTGGATAGAGCCATTCAAACCACAGGAAACGTCAAATACGTCTACCTCTTTTTCAAAATACTGAAGATAATCCAAAGTATCTTCCAATGTGTTTCCGCCTTCTAAAAATTCATCTGCACTGATTCTTACAAAAATCGGGAAGAATGGACCTACCTGTGCACGTACTTCTTCAATAACCATTTTTGCAAAACGTGCTCTGTTCTCTGGGGAACCTCCAAATTCATCCGTTCTCTTATTTGTTATCGGTGACAAGAACTGGCTGAGTAAGTAAGAGTGTCCGGCGTGAATCTCCACTGCATCAAATCCTGCGATCTGCGCTCTCTTTGCAGCTTCTCCGTATTTTTTCACAATGCGTAAAATCTCTTCTTTTTCAAGCGGTCTTGGAATCTCTCCACCTGCTTTTGACGGAATATTCGACGCAGAAACCGGCTGCATATTTGTTCTTGCAGACTGCGCAGAAGCTCCAGCATGATTGATCTGGATTGCAATACAGGCACCATGTTTGTGTACTGTCTCGCTCAATTTGAATAATCTTGGAATATAGCTGTCGTGGTCGATACGAAGCTGTGTTGTTCCATTAGATCCTTCCGGTGAATCTACACTTGCATTTTCTACGATCAAAAGACCTGTTCCGCCTTTTGCTCTCTGTTCATAATAGTTGATATGAAGAAAACTCATTTCTCCATTCTGTTCTCCATAGTTCGTTCCCATTGGTGTCATAACAATTCTGTTTTTCAGTGTCATGTGCTTAATTGTAAGCGGTTCAAAAATATGTGTATATTTGCTTTGCATTTTTTCCTAACTCCTTCTAAATGATTGTTTCAGATCCATGTGAAACGAGGTTGTTGACATTGCCTTGGGCGCCGGCTTCTGTCTTTTCTTAACTACTATTATAAGCACTCTCCATCCATAAAACAAATTGTTATTTTTATCATTTTTGATAAGTTTTCTCTATAGATTCAAAAAAGTAACTGCTCAAAGAACAGTTACTTTTTCCGTTTTTCTTTCTCTTTTCGATAAAAATGTAATACAATTTTTTCCAAGTATCGTTTCAGAACAATCTGAATCTCTTCTTTGGGGTGAATCGGCTTCACAAGTATATTTCGGATTCCCGCCCGTTTTGCGCCATAGACATCCGTAAACAGCTGATCCCCGATAAAAATTGTATTCTCTGGTGTTGTGCCCATAATCTCCATCCCCTTTTTGTAATTTTTTGTAGATGGTTTGTGAGCATTAAAAATATAGTTCGTCTGAATCTCTTCATTGAACATCTTTACGCGGGGTTCCTGATTATTCGAAATCAGACAACTGGAAAATCCAATCGCCCTCAGTCTCGCAAACAGCGCTTTCGCCCTCTCATCAGCCGGTGCACCATGCGGAACCAATGTGTTATCAATATCGAAAATCAGTCCCCGATAGCCTTCTTCATATAATTTTTCAAACGGAATAACATAGGTCGATGCGACATAGTCATCCGGAAAAAAACGTTCAAACATAATCTTCATCCATTTCTCTTTTTATTCCATAAATGCCAGCACATCTTCTTTTTCCGGCATTGAGCGAATCGCGCCTTTTTTAGTCGTAATCAATGCTGCTGCCGCATTTGCAAACGAAAGCATCTCTTTTAAATTTTCCTCTGTCAGATTCTCAAGTCCATGTTCTAATACATAGTTGATCGAGCTTCCACAGAAAGTATCTCCTGCACCTGTCGTCTCGATTGCCTTCACAACGCGTCCGGCAACTTCCACTCTCATATCTTTGTAGTAAGCACGACTTCCATCTTTCCCCATAGTCAGAAGAATGAGCGGGATCTGATATTTCTCCTGCAGATACCGGATTCCCTCATCGTAATCCTCTTTTCCTGAGATAAACTGAATCTCATTATCTGAAATCTTCAAAACATCGCAATATGCGAATCCATACTCCATCTGCTCTTTTGCAAGCTCTAATGAGCTCCAAAGAGGTGGTCGAAGATTCGGGTCAAATGTAATGACCAGCCCATTGTCTTTTGCAATTTTCAATGCTTTTTTTGTGGCTTCTCTCACTCCGTCATGAGTCATAGACAATGTTCCAAAATGGAATATCTTTGCCTTTTTTACAAATTCTTCATCTACTTCATCAGCTGTCAGCATCATATCAGCTCCCGGATTCCGGTAAAACGAAAACTCCCTGTCCCCATCCGGAAATGTATGCACAAATGCCAATGTGGTATTCACCTCTTGATCCATATATAAAGCGGAGGTGTCGATTCCAACATCATCCAGCGTAGCTTTCAACAGTGTTCCAAACTGGTCTTGTCCTACTTTCCCCAAAAAAGCCGTCTTCTTTCCCAACTTGTTCAGCATTGCGAGCACATTACAAGGCGCCCCACCCGGACACGCCTCAAAAAGATTGTTTCCCTGTTCACTCTCCCCGTGCATCGTAAAATCAATCAATAATTCTCCCAATGCGATTACATCAAATTCTTTCTGCATTGTAAAACCTCCCTTATTTTCTCCATCTATTATAGCCGACACACTTCTATTGTTCAATTTCTATTTTATAGTTTTTTTGAACATATTGCAGAAATTGCTTTACAATCGGCGATAAATATTTGTTCCGCATGATCGCCATATAAATATATCTTCGATACGCCAGCTTTTCAATCGGGATAATCTTCACCTGCAGGCTCTTCAAAATCGGAATATTCGGTACAATCCCGACACCAAATCCCTTTGCCACAAGTCCGGCAAGTGCGCTGTCTTCGTCCACCGTGTACTTGATATCCGGAGTAATATCTGCGTCTTTGAAAAGCCCGTCGATCACCGCACGAAGTCCACTCGTTTTATTGAAAAAAATCTGAGGATAACTGGCAATCTCTTCAAATTTTACACTCTCCCGATCTGCTAATGGGTGTCCATATGGCACAATTGCTGCAAGTTCTTCTTTTGTAACCGGGATAAATTCAATATCCGGCTCATTTTTCATATAAGAACAGAATCCAAGGTCAAAACGTTCTGATTTGATACCTTTCACAATCTCCTCTGTCACTCCATTGTTAAAGTGAAATTGGATATCTTTTTCTTTGTTCTCGTCCAAAAAATTTTTAACCAGCTCCGGTATAAATTCACTCCCCTGTGTATAGATGTATCCGATATCAATCTCACCGCTTGTCTCACTTGTCATCGATCTCGTCTTTTTAATTCCGGTATCCAACACCCGCAAAGACTCCTCGGCATATTTCAAAAATACTTTTCCATATTTTGTAAGAACTACGTTCCGTCCTTGTTTTTCAAATAAATAAGTCCCCAGTTCCTGTTCCAACATACCAATTGCATGACTGAGGCTTGGTTGCGTGATAGATAGTTGCTTCGCCGCTTTCGTATAATGTTCCATATAGGCTAGTGTTACAAAATAATGCAATTGATTTAAATTCATATGCCTCTCTCCTTCAAATAAGTTTTGTTAAGTATATCACAATTTCTCTCTATAATCTATAGATAAAAACTATTATCTTTGCTAATAAGTAAGTTAACCGCACATGATAAAAAGAGTCCGAGTTAGACTCTTTTACATTTTAGCCAATACAATTTTTACATCTTCCCGAAACTTTTCCCATGCCGCTTCATCTTCTACAAAATATTTCGGACAAATCTTGCCGGTAATATCATAATGACGAATTACATCTTTTTCGGTCAAATCAAATTTTTTACATAACCATGCTGTCAGCTGTACCAGAGATTTGTAGGTTGCCTGTGTATATTTTCCATCTTCATTCGGATGACATGTCTCAATAGAAACCGTGTCAGGATTCCTGTCATTGGATGCGTATGCTTCCTCCCACGTCGGAATACACTGCACAATCTCTCCATCTAATCCTACAATAAAATGGCTGCTTGCCTTCGTTATGTGACTGTCTTTTAAGCCTTCAAAATAATTTCGATTCTGCATAGCAGTCGATCCGGGATTCGCCGTATAATGAATTACAATTCCATTGATTCGCTCTGTCTTTGTCCCCGGTCTGGAATATTCATTTACCGTTAAAAGTTGCACATCGATATCCGGCTTAGCAGCATCTATATCTGCACCTGTAATTTCCATATATCCATTACCCAATGGTCCAATATGAAACACTTTCATTCCCCCAAGCACAACCGTAAGCAAAATCAGACAGGCCGCGCCAACTCGTGTATAGAGTTGGATTCGCCGTTTCATTCTGTTCTTACTTCTCCCTTTTTTTCTTCTGTGATTTGCTGTCATACTACAACCCCCGTATATCAAAATATGATATATAATTCTAACATATTTTTCTACGGATTATTTCAAAATTTGCTTAGTTTTTTCTTAATTACTTTTTTCCAAACGTTCAAAGTAAAGCTGCACGGCCTCATACTCTTGAATATTTCTCGGCATTGGCAATCCACCATACATCAATGCGGCTCCGGTATAAATTTTCCCATTTTCTTTGTCTTGATAGAATGCTTCCTCCTCCAAATTTCGCAAATACAAATAATACACTTTTTCATTCGCATGCTTTTTCGTCAGCACATAATTTACAAGCACCTCTGATTTATCTTCACTTGTAAATTGCCATGCTGTACACGTATGGTTTTCATAAGGATTTGACAAACGGTCGTATATTCCGTCATGAATCAGGCTTTGGTATTTTTTATAAGCTTCTATTTGATATCGAATCTCTTCTTTGTCTTTTTCGCACAGCTGGTTCACATCTAATTCATATCCAAAACTTCCAGCCATTGCGACAACTGCTCTTGTATACATCGGTGTGTTTCTTCCTGTCTGATGATTTGGACAAACCGACACATGAGATCCGACTGTGCTAATCGGATAAGCGAAAGAAGTCCCGTATTGTATAGATAACCGCTCAATTGCATCTGTGTTATCACTACACCATATCTGAGGTGTATAATAGAGCATCCCGGCGTCAAATCTCCCGCCTCCTCCGGAACACCCTTCAAACAGAATATCCGGATATCGCTGAATCAGCTTTTCCAACAATTCATACAATCCGAGTACATAGCGGTGGTAAATTTCTCCCTGTCTGTCTTTCGGAAAATATGCAGACCACACATCACTCAGCTTCCGGCTCGAACCAAATTCCGAACTTCATACCCATCTGATTAATACGTTCTACCAGCTTTCCAAGCCCGCCTTTTATCTTCTTTTCATTCACAAACCAGTCTCCCAGTCCAGAGGTGTCATCTTCCCTCTTTCCAAACCAGCCATCATCCATAACGAACATTTCTACGCCAAGTTCTTTTGCCTCCTTTGCAATTTGAAATAGCTTTTCTTCATCAAATTGGAAATAGGTAGCCTCCCAGTTATTGATTAAAATCGGGCGTCTCGAAAGTTTATATTTTCCTCTGCATAGATGATTCCTATATGCCTTGTGAAATGTATTAGAAAGTTTTGAAAACCCTTCTCCACTATAACTCATTACCACTTCCGGAGCATCGAACACCTCTCCCTGTTTTAATTGATAAGAAAACTGCGTAGGATGAATTCCCATAACCATACGTGTCTGTTCAATTTGATCCACTTCTACCTCAGCAAGGAAATTGCCGCTATACACAAACGACATCGCATAACAATCCCCTGTCGTTTCTGTTGCATTTTTACTGCATAAAATCACAAACGGATTGTGCTGATGGCTGGATGTCCCACGCACACTTCCAATGGACTGCATTCCATGCCTTATTGGAAGACGTTCCAGTTCCCGCTCCATCGCATGTTTTCCATGAAAGTGTACCATATCAAACTCTTTGTGGTAAAACTCCAAACATGCTGATGCCACCTTTTCCAATATAATAGTCTCTGTTCCCTCATTGATTACAGTGACAGCTCTTGTAATGATGTCTAACTCATGAAACACGCCATAATACAATATGACCGCAACATTTGTTGTGAAATCTTTAAGCTTAATTTCTAATGTATCCGCTTCCTCTTCTTTCGCATACATTGCAGGAAGCCCGCAAATACTATATTTTCCCTTGTAAATCTTATGCGATTCATAACGAAGGTCAGCACCATATCCTCCATTCCCATCTATGATACGCAATGACTCTGTCCGATAGTCACCTGTTCCATATGTGGAATACTCCTGAAGCAGTGTATCCATCGAAAATTCCCGGCGATTACCCGCATCTGGTATTTGTCCAGAAAATCCTCTATCGTACATCTGCACTAAATAAGACATATCACACTTACCGACCCGCTTTCCATAGTATAGATGTTGTAATACTCCATAATCTCCTATCATAATTTGATATGCAGTATTTTTACTCTCTAATGTAAATATATTTTTTTCTTTATCAAATTGAATTGCCATGTTCTTTTTCCTTTCTCGGCAACAAAATTGTAATTGTTGTCCCTTTATCTTTTTCACTAACAATATTGATTCCGTAATCCATACCATAAATCAATTTAATACGATCATCTACATTGTTAATTCCAATCCCTGTAAAATGTTCACTTTTTTTATCTTTTTTATTATTCAAAGTATATAACTGCTCTGCATCCATTCCTACACCGTTATCCTCAATGTCAAATCTCAGATATTTCTTTTCTTCTTTTATAAAAACGGAAATTTCCCCCTCCATTCCTTCTGGAAATGCATGAAAAAATGCATTCTCTACGAAAGGCTGCAAAATCAACTTTGGAACGAGATATTCTTTACATTTGTCCACTACATAAAATTCGACTCCGACTACATCTCCATATCTCGTCTGATTAATCAAAACATAATTTTTCAAGTTTGCCACTTCTTGTTCTACTGTCACAAATTCATCCGTATTACTTATCGTATTGCGAAGCAAGGAAATAAAGGCATCGATGACTGCGGTCGATTTTTTCACATCCCCCTGCCATGTCAACCACTTTATACTTGCCAATGTATTATACATATAATGTGGATTAATCTGCATCTGCAATGCGTGAATTTCCGCGTTTCGTTTTTCTTCCTGAATTTTCATGCGTTCTTCTATATATTGATTGATTCGCTCCAGCATCGTATTATAAGCTTTCGAAAGTTCTTGAATTTCTTCTGTTCCTTCCCATCCGTCATATCCGTAATTTGGATTTTCACTCTTGTCGTAATCTAATTTGTAGCTTCCTAACAGTTTAAACGGTCCTGTCGGGCTGTCTCCGATTGCAACACCTGCTTTAGCTTTTCCATAATCGGCGTCACTTCCCGGATATCTTCCGTCTGCATGGAACCAAATTACATATTTATCCGTTTTCTCATTGTAGAGCATCTTCGGACGTTCCATAACACAATTGTTTTTATCAAGATCAACGAATACTTCTTCTTTTTGTTCCTGTGTTTCATTTCCATATAGTTCTTTAAAATACGGATCTGACTCAAATTGCTCCATGGATTCCATCGTCTTTAAGACAACACCTTCGTCTTTCCAATTGTATAAGTCTTCAGAGCTGTACATATGGATTCCGCCGCATGGACGATAATCATTCGTCTTGTCTTCTCCGATCCAATACCATTTTGTTACACCGTCAACCGTAAGTTTCTGAATCTGGCCTCCGTGTGCCTGAATTTGATTTCCGTTTGTATCGTACATTGTCTCACCGGCAATACCTGTAAATGATGTATAATTCGGAATAACCGGTTCTGTGTCTTTCACGGCACGCACCTTGATATAGTTGAGAATCGGATCTTGTTTTGTCGATGTTCTTCTCGGCGCTTTTACAAGCACATTCAATTCACCATCTGTTACTTTTGTTGTAAATGTTCTGTTTACCCAACTATTTTGCTCTAATGAAATATCAGTTGCCACTGTAGATCCTTCAAGCATCACATTGACAACACGTTTATCCCAATTCGGAAGTTTAAATGCAACTGTAACTTCATAAGTGTCTTCTTCCATTCCTTCCATTGTATCAGGTACTTCGAAAGAATATCCGAGGGTACTCTTATCTTTATCAAATGTCACATTTTCTGACATATAGATAAAGCTGTCTCCGATATCTGTTGCATTTGCCTGATACTTCTCTGCCTTTGAAAATTCATTCTCAGGATTCAAGCCCCATGTTGTCTCCTTTTCTTTATCTTCACCGTATGGCTGATCAAAAGAAGACTGTAAAAGTCCCATTCTCTCACTTTCCGGATTTGGAAGAACCGATACATCAGGAGTACCGCAATTTACAGTATAAAGTACATAATCATTCGCCTCGATTTCTTGCTGAGTAAATTCAATTCCAGTATCAGCCTCAAGTGCGTCCAGAACTGTCTGAATTTTATCTGTCGCTTCTTCAATCAGTTTCTGTGTTGCCTCTGCTTTATAGAGAAGTGGGTGTCCTTCCTCTACTGTCTGGTCTAATACTTTTAATTTTTTGGCAGAATACTGACTTCTGTCTATCTGTGCCGCTTGTGCCAAAACACCTTTCAAAGCTTCCGTATCTAATACTTTCTGAATTTTAATAAAAGAAAGTACCGGATCCAAATCACCATTTTTTGCAATTTCAAATGTGACGTCTCCTGCCGTTTCACAAGTAATTTCGTATTCGGCATCATTCCACCAGTTACCACCATTCCATGTATTTGTTGTACCTAGTTCTGTTTTTGTTTCTCCCTGTACCATAGAAACTTTCATTGGACGGCTTGAGTTATAATCTTTCCACCATTCTTTAAATCCAAATTCTACTTTGTAACTACCTTTTTCTAATGGAATTGTATACTGAATGGACTGTCCTTCTTTTGCCCACCATCCTGTCTCATAAGCGTCTTTTAAATTTGATTCGTCCGTATCGTGTGCACCATAAGTTTCCACATAGCCCCAAGCATCTTTTTCATATGCCTGATCCGGAACTTCATTTAACAAATCTGCATATGCATCTACTGATGCGTATGCCGGAGATTTCGGACTGTTACAGTCGATATAGTATGCCATATGCTCTGGAACAATTTTCACATCTACTGTTCCTTTTTTATCTGTTCCTTCCACAGAACCTGTAAGTTTCACGTCAGATGTAAAGTCCTGTCCTTCCACATCCCATACAACTGCTTTTTCTGTTATATTTCCTTGATTGGATACCACCTTTACCTTATCCGGAAGAATCGGTCTCACACCGCTTACTGTAAATACAGTTCCCGATGATTCCACACCTTCTGCCTGTTCGATAAATTCTCCGTGAATCACTTTTGCATGATTGATTTCCAGCAGCTTTTCTTCATGTCCTTCTGCCTTTGAAATCATAACTGTGTGCTTTGCATTTTCCAATTTTCCTGTGTAATAAATGAGTGCATCTCCATCTTTTCCGTTCCCGGAAAGATCTACTTCTTTCGCCTCACCGCCATCTACAGAAACTAATACTTTTCCTGCTTCAGAACCCTTTGTTCCATAAATTGCAGCCTGCTCTCCTTCGAAAGTAAATGTGACAGATGTTCCTGCGCTTGTTGTATATTTTCCACCGCCAAATTCATCTGCTGATTCTCCCCATGAACCTTCATATGTAAACTTGTTTCTATCAGATGTCCAGTCTTCTTCCGGTTTTACAACATCTGCCCCCACGATATTTGCATAGTTTTCCATACTGCACAGTGCACTTCCGTCTTCTGCCTGAATCACATAAGTTGTCACAGAATTTTTTGGAAGTGTGATATCTAATACGCCGTCTGTTACATCTTGTGTCTCAACTTTTTCACAGCTTTTTGCATCAGATGTTTGATAAACTTCTGCTGTTGCCGGTCCATTTAAATCGGATAAATCTACTGTTGTTGTTCTGTCATTTCCAAAATTCTGAGCTACAATGACAATCTCGTCTCCATCTGGCGAAACTGCAGCACACATATTTCCATCTGCAATATCAATCATCGTATATCCGGCTTTTAAATATTTACTATACTGCATCATTGTATAGAACTGTTTAGTCACTGCCCAGTATCCTTCGCCCGGAACGCCGTCTTTTCGATTTCCGTTTTCATCTACAAGGTTTGTGTGATAATCCGGAACCGGCTGTCCGTCTTTTTCAAATACAGCATGCAGCAATCCCCAGTTAGAATTTGTCTGCAAACATTCATATTCGCTGTCCGCCACAAGCCATGCAATCCACGCTGTCGGCTGCATATATTTTAAGTCTGCCATAATGCCTTCACTTTGCGATTTTGCATTTACTGCATCCATGCTGTCATGAGATCCTTCCCAATGAGCTCCTCCTCCTTTGGTAACCTCTGACATCCACAAATCTTTATCATACGATTTTGCTGTGTGTAAAAGAGTCTTTCTCTCACTGTCATTTCCACCATATGTATGAGCGCCAATTGTTGTCATATTCTCTTTCACGTCGTCTTCCAACTTATAGAAAGAGTTGTTTGCATTCCAGAGTGCTGTTTCGTCTGTTCCTGTAATCTGCACATTATCTAGTCCCTCTTCATCTAGTGCAGTCTGCATCTGCCGGAACATCTCAGATTGTGCTTTTCCCGGTGCAAATGTACATCCTTCCTGTTTCGTACTTCCGGCTGCCCAATAGCTTGTATCCGGCTCATTCATTGGTTCTCATATGTTACGCCAGTTCCATATTTTTCTTCTAGATTATTGTCAATCCACTTTGTTGCTCTTGCCATATATGTCGCAAAATCATCATAGCATTCCTCTTTCAGATTGTTTTCTGCATTCCACCCACCGGTAGATGTACCTGACTTTGTCATATAATACGGTGGAGAATTAGAAAATACTTCATTGATGATATCCTTTTCATCTTTACGGTACTCATTTGCCTGTTCCATCATCCAAATTTGTCCCGCATCGCTCATCTCTTCCGTATTTTTATTATAAAATGTCTCTGCATCAAATGTTCCTGTTCCATCTTTCTTACCAGTCATGTCTTCTGTCCATCCTGGAACAATTCCTTCACATCGTTTGATACTTGTATCTTCTTTATCTCCGCCTCCTACATTGTATCTTACAATATTCAGATTGAGATATTCCGGTGAAAATGCTAACTCCGCAATCTCCTCTCTGTCAGGAGTGCCATTATTATTGTAATCAGCATCTCCCCATGAACCGATAATGTTGCCCCACCAGCAAAGAGAAGTTCCCCACCCTTTTAAAGTCTGATAATGAACCTCTGGATTCAATTTGATATCCCCTGCGCTCACCTTTGCGTCCTGCTTAGACTCTTCTGCATAGACAACTGGATTTACAAGTGATACACACATTGAAAGTACTGTTGCTCCGGCTATCAATTGATACCCTTTTTTTCTTTTCATATCCTCTTTTCCTCCTAATTTTATTCTGATACGATAAACGTATCACAAAATCAAAATTTGCTATTAGGATTTTTTTGAGGTATATTATCATCTTTTTTATTTCTTCTTTTCAGGTATGAACTTTTTTTAGGATTTTGTACTTTTTTTGTAAAATGAAGCAAATTTCTATGCTCGGCACACATAAAAAATAGATTGCGCTAATACGCAATCTATTTTTTACATAATTCTTTTATTCATCTACACTATAGTTTGGTGCTTCTTTTGTAATATGAATATCATGTGGATGACTTTCTTTCAAAGAAGCTGCAGAAATTTTTACAAATCTTCCTTCTTCTTTCAAATCTTCAATCGTAGGCGTTCCACAATAACCCATACCAGAGCGAAGACCTCCCATAAGCTGGAACACAGTATCTTCTACTGTTCCTTTGTATGCGACACGACCTTCTACTCCTTCCGGAACCAGTTTCTTTGCATCTGTCTGGAAATAGCGGTCTTTACTTCCGTTCTCCATCGCTGCAATAGATCCCATACCACGGTACACTTTATATTTTCTTCCTTGGAATAATTCGAATGTTCCAGGGCTTTCATCACATCCCGCAAAAATGCTTCCCATCATACATACATTGGCACCTGCTGCTATCGCCTTTGTCATATCACCTGAATATTTGATACCACCATCTGCGATGATTGGAATTCCAGCTTCTTTTGCTGCCTCATAGCAGTCCATGATTGCTGAAATCTGTGGCACACCGATACCTGCAACAACACGTGTTGTACAGATGGATCCAGGTCCGATACCAACCTTCACCGCATCTACTCCAGCTTCAATCAAAGCTCTTGCTGCCTCTCCTGTTGCCACATTACCTGCAATCACCTGAAGATCCGGATATTTTTCTTTTACCATCTTCACTGTTCTGATTACATTCGCAGAGTGTCCATGTGCTGAGTCCATAACAACAACATCCACATGAGCCTTTACAAGCGCATCCACACGTTCTACGCAGTTTGCTGTAATTCCAACTGCCGCACCACATAACAGACGTCCTTGTTCATCTTTTGCTGACAATGGGTATTTGATCTGCTTTTCAATATCTTTGATTGTAATAAGACCTTTTAAGTTAAAATCTTTATCTACGATCGGTAATTTTTCTTTTCTTGCTTTTGCGAGGATTTTCTTTGCTTCTTCCAAAGTGATGCCTTCCGGTGCAGTAATCAATCCTTCCGAAGTCATTGATTCTTTGATTTTCTTTGTAAAATCTTCTTCAAACTTTAAATCACGGTTCGTAATAATACCAACTAATTTTTTCCCCTCTGTGATAGGTACACCCGAAATACGGAATTTTCCCATCAAATCATCTGCATCTTGCAGTGTATGCTCTGGTGACAACGAAAATGGATCTGTGATGACACCATTTTCTGAACGTTTTACCTTGTCGACTTCTTCTGCCTGCTGTTCAATCGACATATTTTTATGGATAATACCAATACCTCCCTGACGAGCCATCGCAATTGCCATACGGTGTTCTGTTACAGTATCCATGCCTGCGCTCATCATCGGAATGTTTAATCTGATTTTTTTAGTTAAATTAGTTGATAAATCTACTTGGTTTGGAATTACCTCTGAATATGCAGGTACTAACAGTACATCATCAAATGTAATACCTTCTCCAATAATTTTTCCCATGATCTTTCATCCTCTCTTTCTCTTTTTGGTCTGATTATTGTATAATAATACACTAATAAGGAATACTTATAAATAATTCCTTATATAAACGTTTTTTATAAGGTAGTGTTATATTACAAAAAAGATTCGTTTCTGTCAAGACTAAATAAACACTTTTCTCGGCGCAAGCATTTTCATGCCTTCCAAAATCGTTTTATTTGGCTCAAAAATAATTTTCACAGTCTGTCCCTGAGAGATTGTCACCATCTCATATGTTCTTGCGCCTTCCACTCCGGAACTAAAATCATATGTTTTTGTTCTCTGATACTGCTGCAGTTCAATAGAGCCTGTAGGTGCAAGTACTTCCATATCTCTTACATTCATCTCAAACACTCTTTTTCTTTTTTGTTTTGCCATAATCTTATCAATATCAAGATCTCCGTTGACATACAGATATTCAAATTCCAGATCAAAACGCTTGAATAAAACGATATCCACAACAACCATAATGACCGGAATAATCATCGCCATCGGAAACAGCAGCACAAGAAAAAACGACAACACCGTAACTGCTATCAACGCTGTCTTTGCTATCATTGATGATGCTTTTGCTTTTTGTTTTACTAATTGTTCTGTGTAATAGTCACTCATACTAACCTCCACTTGTAAATTCATATTATTATTGTAGCACAACTTCAATATACTCTACAAGCTTTCTTCTAATTAAATTATCATAAAATCAAAAGGCGGAACTGTCTCACAGCTCCGCCTTCTGATTTTATATCATTGATTACATCATACCCATTCCAGGTGCACCTGCTGGCATAGCCGGTGCGTCTTCTTTGATATTTGCCACTACTGATTCTGTTGTCAATAATGTTGATGCAACACTTGTTGCATTCTGTAATGCACTTCTTGTCACTTTCGCCGGATCAAGGATTCCCGCTTTCACCATATCTACATATTCTTCGTTATATGCGTCAAATCCGATTCCTGGTTCTTGTTCTCTTACTTTATTGATAATTACAGAGCCTTCCAGTCCTGCATTTGCTGAAATGTGGAACAATGGAGCTTCCAAAGCTTTCAAGATAATGTTAACTCCTGTCTTTTCATCTCCTTCTAATTCATCTGCAAGCTTCGCAACCTGTTTTGATGCGTGGATATAAGCAGATCCACCACCTGCAACGATTCCTTCTTCCACTGCTGCTCTCGCTGCGGAAAGTGCATCTTCCATGCGGAGTTTTGCTTCTTTCATCTCAGTCTCTGTCGCTGCACCCACACGGATAACAGCTACACCACCTGCAAGTTTAGCAAGTCTTTCCTGTAATTTTTCTTTATCAAATTCAGATGTTGTCTCTTCAATCTGCGCCTTAATCTGTGCAACACGACCATTGATTGCATCTTTGTCACCCATTCCATCTACGATGACTGTGTTTTCTTTCTGTACTTTTACAGATTTTGCACGACCTAACTGATCAAGTGTCGTCTCTTTTAAGTCCAATCCAAGTTCTTCAGAAATCACCTGTCCGCCTGTTAAGATTGCAATATCTTCCAACATTGCTTTTCTTCTGTCGCCATATCCAGGTGCCTTCACTGCAACTACATTGAATGTTCCACGTAATTTGTTTACGATCAATGTTGTAAGCGCCTCTCCTTCGATGTCTTCTGCAATAATAAGAAGTCTTGCTCCTGACTGTACAATCTGCTCTAACAGTGGCAATAAATCCTGAATATTAGAAATCTTTTTATCTGTAATCAAAATATATGGATCTTCTAAGTTTGCTTCCATCTTCTCCATATCTGTAGCCATATATGCTGAAATATATCCACGGTCAAACTGCATACCTTCTACCAAATCCAATTCTGTCTTCATTGTCTTGGATTCTTCGATTGTAATCACACCGTCATTCGATACCTTTTCCATCGCATCTGCTACCATTGCTCCAACTTCCACATCTCCTGCTGAAATTGCCGCAACATTTGCGATTCTCTCTTTACTTTCTACTTTGCTGCTCATAGATGCGATAGCTTCAACAGCTGCATCTGTAGCTTTCTTCATACCTTTGCGAAGTACGATTGGATTTGCTCCTGCCGCAAGGTTCTTAATTCCTTCATGAACCATAGCCTGAGCTAAAACAGTTGCTGTTGTTGTACCATCTCCGGCAACATCATTCGTCTTTGCAGCAACTTCACGAATTAGTTGTGCACCCATATTTTCAAATGCGTCTTCCAACTCGATCTCTTTTGCAATTGTCACTCCGTCATTTGTGATAAGCGGTGCGCCAAAAGATTTATCAAGCACTACATTTCTTCCTTTTGGTCCTAATGTTACTCTTACTGTATTTGCCAATTGATTTACACCAGCTTCTAAAGCACTTCTGGCTTCTGCTCCATATTTAATCTCTTTTGCCATGATTATTTGCCTCCTATTATCTTTTTATTATTTAATAACAGCTAAAATATCACTTTGTTTTACAACAATATATTCTTCACCATCTAATTCTACATCTGTTCCCGAATATTTCGAATAGATAACCTGATCTCCTTCTGATACGAGCATTGTTACTTCTTTCCCATCAACCATTCCACCTGGTCCTACCGCAACAACTTCTGCCTGCTGAGGTCTTTCTTTTGTCTGTCCCGGCAATACAATTCCGGATTTGGTTGTCTCCTCTGCTTCTAATTGTTTTAATACGACTCTGTCTCCCAATGGTACTAATTTCATATCAAACTGCCTCCTTCATACTATGTTATCAGTTTATTAGCACTCACTTTGTCCGAGTGCTAATTTGCTTTAGTTATAAAATATCACTCCACTTCCTGTTTGTCAACAGACTTTATACTATTTTTATAAAATCCATTTTCTATTTGGAATTCTAAAATTTTTCCGTGTTCATTGTAGTAGCGTTCTTTTATTCTTCCCTCACTGCCGTGCCATGTTGTTCCTGTCTCTATCCGACATTCATAGACTGCATCAAGTACAATATCCGCAAGTGAATCATCTTCTAAAAGTAAATATACGCGTTCCTCCTCCGCGTGATATGCTAAAATCTTACACTGAAATACTTTTGATTCCAATATTCCTCCGGCAAGAATCGCTTTTTTCATTTCTAACTCTGCTTTTTTCCCTTCGTACATGTTTCCCTCTCCTTGTACAACTCAAGGGAGCCAGAACTCTGACCCCCCTTCTCTTATTGTTATTTCAATTTTTTCTTTTTGATCGCATCTAGTTCTTCAAAAATATAGTCATTTACCACTTTAATATATGTTCCCTTCATACCGGACGAACGTGATTCGATCACCCCGGCACTTTCGAATTTTCGAAGTGCATTCACGATAACAGATCTTGTAATCCCAACTCTGTCTGCAATCTTGCTCGCCACAAGAATTCCTTCTGTTCCTTCCAATTCATCAAAAATATGAATGATTGCTTCCAATTCTGAAAAGGAAAGTGTACTGATCGCCGACTGCACAATCTGTTCTTTTCGAATCTCTTCGGCACTTTCTTCATTGACAGAGCGCAGCATCTCCAGTCCCACAACAGTTGTTCCATACTCACTTAGAATAATATCATCGATCTCGTAAAGTTCATCTTTTTTATAAATGAACAACGTTCCAAGTCTTTCTCCCGCAATGTCGATTGGTGTCACGATCGCCTGATATCCTTTGACAACCTCTGGTGAAAATCCAAGTGTCTGAAGATTCACATTTTCTTTGGTCGACAAAATACTAAGCAGTCTTTCATTGAGCATCTCATCAATATGGCTTCCAACTTCATTATCGATCAGCTCATGTATCACTTCTACATCTTTCCACTGGCCACTTCCAAGCACTTTTCCTTTTTTGCTCACCACTAATACATTCGATGCGAGAATCTCATTTAATACCTCACAGATATCGTTGAAAACGACTTTACTTGAATTGTTATTGTGCAATAATCTATTAATTTTTCTAGTCTTATCCAATAATTGTACACTCATATCTTCGCCTCCATTATGTGACACTTGATTTTACAAACTATTTACCTAATCATACACACAACTCAGAAAAAATATGTGTATAGTTGTATGTTATCATACAATTTGTTTTTTTTCAACATTTCATTCATTTTTTTCATCATTTTTTATATCTGTTTTATACCCGCATTCTTCATTTGAGCAGAGCAATTTATTTCCCTTTTCTACCATGTAGCTTCCGCACTTCGGACATTTCTCTTTGGATGGTTTTTGCCATGACATGAATTCACAAGTCGGATTATCTTCACATCCGTAATATTTTCTTCCTTTTTTTGTCTTTCGAAGAACCACATCTTTTCCGCATACCGGACATGGTACACCGATTTTTTCAAGGTATGGTTTTGTATTTCTACATTCCGGGAACCCCGGACATGCAAGAAATCTGCCATGTGGCCCGTATTTAATCACCATATTTCTTCCACATTCTTCACAGATTACATCTGTCACTTCATCTTCAATCTTGACACTTTCCTGCTCTTTTTCAGCTATTTGCACTGCTTCCTCCAAATCAGGATAGAAATTACTGATCACAGACTTCCAGGCAACTTTTCCTTCTGCAACCATGTCGAGCAAGCCTTCCATGTTTGCTGTAAAATTCTCATCTACGATGCTTGGAAACGATTGTTTCATGATATTATTTACAACTTCACCAATCTCTGTCATGTAAAGGTTTTTGTTTTCCTTCGCCACGTATCTTCTTGCAATGATTGTTGAAATTGTCGGCGCATACGTACTTGGACGCCCGATCCCGAGCTCTTCTAATGCCTTTACAAGTGATGCCTCTGTATAATGTGCCGGCGGCTGTGTAAAGTGCTGTTTTGGATCCAGTTCTTCTTTTGTAAGCTTCGAATCCTTATCGATGCTCTTTACAAGTACATTGTTTTCTTCTTTTTCCTCATCCGCTTCCACATAAACAGCCCGAAATCCTTCGAATACGTTTTTGGATGCCGCAACAGAAAAACGATACTCGCCAGCTGCAATTTTGATCGAAGTCGTCTCATATTTTGCCGGGTTCATTCTACTTGCCACAAATCGCTTCCAGATCAGCTGATATAATCGGAACTGATCCCTTGTAAGGGATTCTTTCAAAGCCGCCGGTGTTCTTGTGATATCTGTCGGACGGATCGCCTCATGCGCATCCTGAATTTTCTTCCCGTCATCCGCCTTTTTTGCCACCGCCGATACATAGCTCTCTCCATAATTCTGCGAAATGTATTCTCTTGCATTCGCATCTGCTTCCTCGGAAATTCTTGTTGAGTCTGTACGCAGATACGTGATCACACCGACTGTTCCATTTCCTTTGATGTCAATTCCTTCATAGAGCTGCTGCGCAATTCGCATTGTCTTCTGTGTTGCAAAGTTCAGCACTTTTGATGCTTCCTGCTGCAATGTACTCGTAGTAAACGGAAGAGGTGCTTTCTTTGTCCTCTCTCCCTTTTTGATATCGTCTACATAATATGGTACATCCTCGACTGCCTTCATAATCTGTTCCAGTTCTTCTTTTGAATGGATGACTATTTTTTTCCCATCTGTTCCATAGAATTTTGCAAGGAGAGGCTTTCTCTCCCCTTCTACTTTAATCTTTGCATCCAGTGTCCAATATTCTTCCGGAATAAATGCATTGATCTCCTCCTCACGGTCTGCAATAATGCGCAGCGCCACAGACTGTACTCGTCCCGCACTCAAGCCTCTCTTTACTTTTGCCCAGAGAAGAGGACTGATCTTATAGCCAACAATTCGATCCAACGCTCTTCTTGCCTGCTGTGCATCTACCAGATTCATATCAATCTCTCTTGCGTCTTTGATCGATGCTTTTACCGCATTCTTGGTAATCTCGTTGAAACTGATACGGTACATCTTTTTGTCTTCCAGTTTTAACGCTTTTGACAAATGCCATGCAATCGCTTCTCCCTCACGGTCGGGGTCAGTTGCAAGATATACTTTATCCGCTTTCTTCACTTCTTTTCTTAAATTAGCAAGAATATCCCCTTTTCCGCGTATGGTAATATATTTTGGTTCAAAGTCATGTTCCACGTCAATTCCAAGCTGACTCTTTGGCAAATCACGTACATGCCCGTTTGACGCCGTAACAACATAATTACTCCCCAAAAATTTTTTAATTGTCTTTACTTTCGCAGGAGACTCTACGATTACAAGATAACGTGCCATTTATAATTCCTCCACTATCGTTCTATCTATCTCAATCTAACATAATGATTTTTTGAAAACTCACGAATATATCCTTGTAACTCTAAACTCACCAGCGCATCCATCAACGCCGGAATTGTCAGCCCTGTAAGGTCCGCCAATTCGTTTAGGTTCTTTGGATACAAATCGAGACAACTATACACCAAATTTTCTGGACTTTCAAGTGCTATTTTATTTTCCGTTAATTTTTTCACTTTTTCTTCACAAACAAACGACAGCTCTTCTAAGAGATCCTCAGGCGATAACAATATCCCCGCACCCTGTTTAATCAGGCGGTTGCACCCCCTGCTCAGCTGACTGTTTATCGGTCCCGGCAGTGCATAGATATCCTTTCCTTGCTCCAATGCCATATCTGCGGTAATCAAAGATCCACTTCTTTCTTTTGCCTCCATCACAAGTACGATATCTGTAAGTCCACTGATAATTCGATTTCTGGCAGGGAAAAACTGCGGCAGCGGCTTTGTCCCGATGGGCTGCTCTGATAAAATCCCGCCTTTTCTTTCCAGCTCCGTATACAGCTCAATGTGTTCTCTAGGGTAACAGACGTCCACCCCGCACCCCAAAACCCCATAGGAATCTCCGCCTTCCTCCAATGCTCCCATCTGTCCGGCTCCATCAATCCCTTTTGCCATACCGCTTATGATCTGCGCTCCTGCACTTGCCAGTTTTTTTGCAAATTCCTTTGTCAATTGTCTCCCATAAGGACTGCATTCTCGTGCTCCTACAATCGCCACTGAAAACCTGTCTTCTTTCGGCAGTCTCCCCTTTACATAAAGCGCATATGGCGGTGAACTGATTTGCTTTAATTTTTCCGGATAATCGCTGTGAAAAAACGGATAAAACTGAATTTTCTTCTGTTGCATCCTCTCATATTCTTCCTCCAAATCCCATGTTTCTATACTTTTCCGAATAATTTGAGCATCCTTTTCTTCCACTCCAAGTGCTTGTAAGCCTGTTTCTTCTATATAATATAACTCTTGTGCACTCACCAAGCGCTCTCGAATTCTTTTCTTTTTCTGATTGCCAATTCCTTTTATATTTGCAAACCAATATTCATATTTCATCCTGTCACCTGCCCCAATATTTTTTATCCAATGTCCTGTATCCGATCGCCTCTCTCAAATGCGCCAAACCGATTTTCTCCTCGCCCGCCAAATCTGCAATTGTTCTGGCGACACAGAGGATTTTATGATACATTCTCGCTGTGAGATTTAACTTTTCAAACGCCTGCCGCATCATGTTTTCCTCCTCGCTTCCAAGAATACAGTAGCGCTTTATCTTCTCTGCATTCAACTGTGAATTTGTTGTAATCCCCTCCCCTTTATACCGTTCCTTTTGCCGTTCTCTTGCCATGATCACACGCTCTCGGATATCCTTTGAAGACTCTTCACGGGCTCCCTGCAAATCCTCGTAAGCCACACGTTCAGCCTCAACACAGATATCAATTCGATCCAATAGCGGCTGACTGATCTTACTTAAATACGCTTGAATCTGAGTCGACGTACAAAGGCACTTGTTCAAATCAGGATAGTTTCCACAAGGACATGGATTCATAGCCGCCACCAGCAAAAATTCTGCCGGAAAATGATACACTCCCCGATTTCTTATGATTTTTATAAAATGTTCCTCAAGTGGCTGTCTTAGCATTTCCAGCACCGGCTTTTGAAATTCTGCAATCTCATCCAAAAACAAAACACCTTTATCTGCCAAACTAATCTCTCCCGGCCGAGGTATCAGACCGCCCCCTATCAGCGCAGACTTTGTCGCTGTATGATGTACTTCCCGAAATGGCCGTTCCAAAATCAATGGCTGGTTCGCATTCAACCCTCCAACAATACTGTAAAGCTTTGTTAATTCCATGCTTTCTTCTTTTGTCAGCGGTGGCAAAATCGTCGGTATCCGCTTTGCAATCATTGTTTTTCCAGCTCCCGGCGGTCCGATCATCAACATATTGTGGTTCCCTGCAACTGCCACCTCGGCCGCCCGCTTTGCAAGCTTTTGCCCTTTGATATCCTGGTAATCCAATTCGTATGCATGCTCTCCTGCATCTCTCATCGTTCTTGTCTCCGTCGGATCTGCAGCAACGCCCTCATTGAGCACATCGCATGCCGCTTTTAAATTTTCCACTCCGATCACTTCAATTCCCTCGACAAGCTTTCCTTCACTTTCATTTTCTTTTGACACCACACAGGATTGAAAACCATGTTTTTTTGCCTCCAGGACAATCGGCAGAATTCCCGGTACACTTCTCACCCTTCCGTCAAGGCTTAGCTCCCCAACAAAAACTGTTTTTTCAAGCCTCTCCTGACTTACCAATCCAAGTGATGCCAAAATTGACACCGCTATCGGAAGGTCAAATGCTGTCCCTCTCTTTCTGACATCTGCCGGTGAAAGATTCACAACAATCTTCTTCGCCGGAATCACAAGCCCCGAATTGCGAATTGCCGTTCGTACCCGTTCTCCTGCCTCTTTTACTTCTGAGGATAAATATCCTACCATATGAAACATCGGTAATCCATTGCTTAAATCCGCCTCCACATCAATAAATTCTACCTGTAATCCTTGTAGTGCAGCGGATAATACTGTGCTAAACAATCATTTGCACGCTCCTTTCTTTATTCCTTTTTTCTTAGTTGAAATCTCTGGCAGAACTGCCTGATAGTACTATAGAAGAACGAATATCTTCTGAAATATAGTGCTCTTATTCTTACATACTTCTCATTCATTGTCAATATTTGTAAGTGGAAAAGCACAAATATTTTTGTCCGCACATACATTATACTAAATACGCTAAGAGGTGCTTTCCTTGAAATCATTTCCAATTCCCCTAACTGCAGCTGAAGAACAATACTATATACAAAAATATATCGAGGGTGACCTTGAGGCGAAACACATCTTGATCGAGCGGAACTTGCGCCTTGTCGCCCATGTCATCAAAAAATATCAATACTTAGACGATGATCCGGAAGATTTGATCTCCATCGGAACGATCGGGCTGATCAAAGCAGTTGCAACTTTTAATCCTTCTAAAAATAATCGTCTCGGAACCTATGCTGCAAGATGTATTGAAAACGAGATCTTGATGATGCTGCGCAGCAAAAAGAAAGTATCGAAAGAGATTTCTCTCTATGAACCAATCGGCACAGACCGTGAAGGAAACGAAATACAGCTTTTTGACATCATAGAAGCTGACGATGATGATGCACAGACAAAGGTTGCTCTCAAAGAGGATATTAAAATGCTCTACACAAAAGTTGAATCTGAACTTTCACCTCGCGAGCGGCTTGTTTTGAAAATGCGATACGGTCTCTACGACGAGGAAGAATATACACAGCGGGAAATCGCCGCTCAGCTTGGTATTTCTCGTTCCTATGTGTCTCGTATTGAAAAAAGTGCAATAGAAAAACTGCGGGAATTTTTTTAGAATCCCGCAGTTCTGACTGCCACAATTTCTTATGGTTCACGTCGTCTTAAAATATCATATGCATCCACTTTGATTCCCAAATCCACATACAACACCTGTTTCGGATGCGGTGCACTTTCCTGCTCCTCTCCGTCCTCTGTGAGAATCCGTTTTACAGTGACTTCAACGTTCTCGCCATTTGGCTTCATCACCTCGATCGTCTCTCCGACAGAGAATTTATTTCTCTGTTCAATCCGATAGGTTCCCTCTTTTTCTTCTCCGATAATACCAAGATAGGTATATTCCTTCACATAGGTATTGCTGTCATAGATCTGTGTTGTCTCATCCGGCTTTCCAAAGAAAAATCCGGTAGTAAACTGACGGTATGTGCAATTAGATATCTGTTCCAAATACCATGGCATATTCTCTTCGTAAAGTTTCGGATCTTTTTGATAATCGTCAATTGCCTTACGGTATGTCCTTGCAACAGTCGCCACATAAAGCGCTGTCTTCATACGACCTTCAATTTTCAGGCTGTCAATTCCAGATTCTAAAAGTTCCGGAATATGCTCGATCATGCACAAATCTTTCGAGTTAAAAATATAAGTGCCTCTTTCATTTTCAAATACCGGCATCACTTCGCCCGGTCTTGTCTCCTCTACGATTGAATATTTCCATCGACACGGATGTGTGCATGCTCCTCGGTTCGCATCTCTTCCGACCATAAAATTACTCAGAAGGCAGCGTCCTGAATAAGAAATACACATTGCACCATGTACAAATGTCTCAATCTCCAGATCATCCGGAATATTTGCACGGATCTCTCTGATCTCCTCCAAAGACAATTCTCTCGCTGTAACCACACGGGTTGCGCCAAGCTTATGCCAAAAATTAAATGTACCGTAATTTGTGTTATTCGCCTGCGTGCTGATATGACGCTCTATCTCCGGACAAATCTCGCCCGCAATCTCAAAAATTGCAGGATCTGCGATAATGAGCGCGTCCGGTTTGATTTCTTTCAATTCTTGAAAATATTCCCTCACGCCTTCCAAATCATCATTGTGAGCTAAAATATTTGCAGTCACGTACACTTTCACATCATGCTTATGGGCAAATGCGATTCCCTCCCGCATATCTTCCATCGAAAAGTTCTTTGCTTTTGCCCGAAGTCCAAATGCCTCTCCTCCAATATATACCGCATCGGCTCCAAACATAACTGCTGTTTTCAATACTTCCAGACTGCTTGCCGGAATTAATAATTCAGGATGTCTTGCCATTTTTTATTCCTCTCTTATCTTTGTACTAAGTGCTACTCCATCTCCCAATGGGATAATGGAAGTTTCCAATAATTTATGGTGTTTCAATTCATATAAATATTCTCTCATTCTGCTGTGGATCGTGCGATTTCTGCGTTCTACCGCAAACCGGGACTCAATGATATCTCCCTCCTGCAGCACATTGTCTGACACCAGCACACCTCCATGTTCCAACAGACGAACCACTTCCGGCATATAATAAATGTACTGCCCTTTCGCCGCATCCATAAAAATAAAATCATACGTCTCATCAAGTGATTTTAAGATTTCCAGTGCATCTCCCTCAAGCAGTGTGATCTGTTCTTCTTTTCCTGCTCTTTTAAAGTTCTCGCGGGCGATCGGAATCCGCTTTTCATATTTTTCGATTGTTGTAATCTTACAATCTTCCGAAACATATTCACTCATCAAAAGTGCGGAAAATCCAACTGCTGTTCCGACCTCCAATATCCGCATCGGCTTTTTGATCTGCAAAAGTACTTTCAAAAAGCTCTGCATCTCCTTTCGGATAATCGGCACATAAGTATCGAGCGCTTCTTTCTCTATCGTCTCCAGTATCTCACTGTTTTCCGTCTCCAGCGAATGAATAAACGTCACCATACGTTCATCTACTATCATGTCCCTTACCTTCCTCTATTCATAACGAAACCAAAGACGGAGAAATCATTTTCCCCGTCTTTCTCTCTAATTCTATACATCCATAATAATCGGAAGAATCATAGGTTTTCTCTTTGTCCTCTTCCATATAAATTCATTCATGGTATCACGTATCACAAGCTTAATACGGCTCCAGTCTGCATTCCGGTTCGTCAGACATTTCTCCAGTGCTTCCTGAAGAACTTGTCTTGCCTCTTCCATCAGACTCTCAGATTCTCTCACATACACAAATCCTCTGGATACAATATCCGGTCCTGCAAGAAGCTGATTCGTTCTCTTTTCTAACGTAAGAACAACGATTAAAATACCATCTTCCGCCAGATGCTGACGATCACGTAATACGATATTTCCCACATCTCCGACGCCAAGTCCGTCGACTAAAATTGCTCCGGTGTGTACTTTATCTACAATCTTTGCCTCTTTTTCATCTAATGCAAGCACGTCTCCGGAATGCATGATGAAAATATTTTCTTTCGGAATACCAAGGCTTTCTGCCAATTTTGCATTTGCTTTCAAATGACGATACTCTCCATGTACCGGAATTGCATATTTCGGTTTTAACAGGGAATAGATCAGCTTTAGTTCTTCCTGACAGGCATGTCCTGATACATGGGCATCCTGGAAAATGACATCTGCCCCTTTCTGTGATAATTCATTAATCACACGTGACACTGCCTTTTCATTCCCCGGAATCGGATTAGAACTGAAAATAACGGTATCTCCCGGCTTGATTGTCACTTTTTTATGAATGTCTGCCGCCATACGTGACAATGCAGCCATTGACTCTCCCTGGCTTCCTGTCGTGATCAAAACTGTCTTTTCGTCCGGATAATTTTTCAGCTGGTCAATCTCGATTAATGTCTTGTCCGGAATGTGAAGATATCCAAGCTCTGACGCTGTCGAGATAATATTGACCATACTGCGTCCTTCCACAACTACTTTTCTGTCGTACTTATATGCAGAGTTAATAATCTGCTGTACTCGGTCTACATTGGACGCAAATGTCGCAATAATAATTCTTGTATTACGGTGTTCCGCAAATATCTGATCAAATGTCTTTCCAACTGTCCGCTCAGACATCGTAAATCCCGGTCTCTCTGCATTCGTACTGTCTGACATCATCGCCAAAACACCTTTTTTACCAATCTCTGCAAATCTCTGCAGATCAATGGCATCGCCAAATACCGGTGTGTAATCTACCTTAAAGTCACCTGTGTGTACTACAGTTCCCGCCGGCGAATAAATTGCAAGCGCTGCCGCATCCTGAATACTGTGGTTCGTACGGATAAATTCAATACGAAACTGTCCTAAATTAATCGACTGTCCGTGACGCACTACTTTTCGTCTTGTACTGCGAAGCAGATTATGCTCTTTTAATTTATTTTCAATAATCCCCATTGTCAGCTTTGTCGCATAAATCGGGAGATTCATATCCTTCAATACATACGGAAGAGAGCCAATATGATCCTCATGTCCATGTGTGATAACAAATCCTTTTACTTTTTTAATATTGTCTCTTAAATAAGTGATATCCGGAATCACAAGATCGATTCCAAGCATATCATCTTCCGGGAATGCCAATCCGCAATCCACTACTATAATACTGTCCTCATATTCAAAGGCAGTAATATTCATTCCAATCTGCTCTAATCCGCCGAGTGGAATAATTTTCAATTTTGAGTTACTTTCTTTTTTCAAATTTACACCTCCATGTGTTTTATGTAACTTTTTCTGCACTTTTTTCGGCGCAGTCCTTACATTGTCCATAGAATTTCAATTCGTGGTCTAACACACGGAATCCCGTCATTTTCTCTATGTGATTTTCCAACTCCTCTAAAAGATCATCGTTAAATGACAACACCTTTCCGCAATCTTTGCAAATCAAATGATGATGTGTATGTTTTGATTCTCCATCTACCCGATGCCCAATCTCATACCGTACACAACCGTCATCCAAATTGATCCGATCCACCAATTGCATCTCCAACAACAACTGTACCGTTCTATACACTGTAGCAAGTCCGATATCCGGACATTCCGCTTTTACTAACTTATAAATATCTTCTGCTGCCATATGGATATCCCGATGCTTATCCAATACTTTTAAAACAATCAGTCTCTGATTCGTCACCTTCAATCCCTTGGCTTTTAACATTTCTTTAAACTCTTCCTGGTTAATTGACATAGTGCCCCCTCAAAATGCAGCCATCTGTTACATATCAATATCAATATCTTCTAATAGTTCCTCGAATACTTTCAGCACTCCCATAAGCTCGTTCTCGTCTTCTACTACTTCGTAGAGACTCTCCACATCCTCTGCCGCACTTGTATCCTTTAAAATAAGGCACTCCGCCTCATCTTCTTCGGAATCCGTCACTAAAATATACGAATTTCCATTTACTTTTGTCTGTTCCAACACAAAAAATTCCACTTCATCTTTTGTATCATCAAACACAAATTTAATTTTTTCCATAAACTCTCCTTAAGAATTCTTTCATCCTATTCGTGATTCATGCGAATCGAATCCAAATATCCCTGCAATATAAAAACTGCCGCTATCTTATCCACATATTTTTTCCGGTCTTCGCGTCTTACTTTACTTTCAATCAATGTCCGTTCTGCCTCCAAAGTCGTCAGACGTTCATCCCACATAATAACCGGAAGACCTGTCCGTCTCTCCAGCATTGCTTTTAATTCCAAAGATTTTTCCGCACGATCACCTATTGTATTATTCATATGCTTTGGAAAGCCAAGCACAAGTTTGTCCACTTCGTATTCTTTCACCAATTCTTCAATACGAGCAAGTGTCTGACGTAACTTGTTCTCCGCTTTACGATGAATTGTCTCTATTCCCTGAGCTGTAATTCCCAGCGGGTCGCTTATCGCCACTCCCACGGTCTTTGAGCCGTAATCTAATCCCATCACTCTCATAACTATTTTATTCCCATGAATGATGCTCGATATACGACTTCAGCATCTCTTCTACCAATTCATCTCGTTCCATCTTCATGATCAGACTTCTTGCTCCATTATGGCTCGTAATATAAGTAGGATCTCCAGACATAATATAGCCAACAATCTGATTCACCGGATTGTACCCTTTTTCTCGCAGAGCTTTATACACAATTTCAAGAATCTCTTTTGCCTGAATTTGTGGTGCGTTCCCCACTTGAAAAAATTGTGTGTTACTTAATTCACTCATTTGCTCACGTCCTTTTGTTTACTTCACTTTCTATTTTAATATAATTTTCTGTGAAATTCAATGAATAATTTGTGAATGATTATCAATTTGGATATCTACTAACTTATTCTGCAAATTTGCTTCCGTCTTTAATGCAACTTTCACATACTCTTTTGTATGTCCGACCTGATAGTTTTCTCCGTCGATTTTTATCTGTTCTTCCATCAAAACTTCTACCGTAGTTCCTACAAACTGTTCTTCGTATTTTATTCTCTTTTTTTGATCCAACTCAAGAAGTTCATTACTGCGCGCTGTTTTAATCTGCTCCGGAATCTGGTTGTCCATCACTGCCGCTTTTGTACCTTCCCGCTTTGAATATTTAAAAATATGCGTCTCATAAAAATCCACTTTATCGATAAAGGCTTTTGATTTTTCAAATTCTTCTTCTGTTTCCCCCGGAAATCCTACAATCACATCTGTTGTAAGAGCCGGATGCGCAAAATATTTGCGAAGCATCATACACTTTTCATAATATTCCTCAGAAGTATATCTTCGATTCATTCGGCGAAGGGTCTCATCGCATCCGCTTTGCAGCGAAAGATGAAAATGCGGACACATCTTTTCAAGACCCGAAATCGTTTTCACAAAATCCTCTGTAATAATCCGTGGTTCCAATGAACCAAGCCGAATTCTTTTAATACCTTCAATCTCATTTACAGCCAAAATCAGAGAAAGTAAATTCTCATTCTCTAAATCCACGCCATAAGAACTCAAGTGAATTCCAGTCAGCACAACTTCCTGATAGCCGTTTGCTGCAAGTTCTGTCACTTCCCGAACTACATCTTCTTTTGCACGGCTTCGCACTCTTCCTCTTGCAAACGGGATGATGCAGTAGGTACAAAACTGATTGCAGCCATCCTGTACTTTGATGTATGCTCTCGTATGTTCTGCCGTTTTATTCAAGTGCATCTCCTCATATTCGTGTGTATGATTAATATCAATTACAGCCTTATTTTGACCTTGTTTTTTCTCATAAAACCCATCCAGAATCTGAATCAGATCTTTCTTTTTATTATTTCCGATAACGATATCAATACTCTCGTCAATTTCTCCGCTTGCTTCTTTTGCCTGCACATAGCATCCAGCTGCAACTACAATTGCATCCGGATTCATCTTTTTTGCACGATGGAGCATCTGACGGGACTTTCTATCCGCCATGTTAGTCACTGTGCATGTATTGATAATATACACATCCGCGCCTTCTTTAAACGGCACAATCTCATATCCATTTTCTTCCAAAAGCTGTTGCATCGCTTCCGTCTCATATGCATTTACTTTACATCCCAAATTATGTAATGCTGCTCTTTTCATATTCTTTTCCTTTCTCTCTATATATGTTTAATCTGCCGAAAATGTTACGGTTTTCTTTGGCAATTTATTTCTTGACTTTTGTGTCCATCCATTTTAAGATAGTCATAGAACAAAACAAAATTCAAGGAGGTTTTTTCTAATGAAAACAGTAGATATTTCTTTAAATTCAATCGACAAAGTAAAATCATTTGTAAATGATATCAGCAAATTTGATTCTGATTTTGATCTTGTATCTGGAAGATATGTTATCGACGCAAAATCGATTATGGGAATCTTTAGCTTAGATTTATCCAAACCGATCACATTAAACATTCACGCTGATAACGCTAACTTAGATACTATCATGGAAGTATTATCTGCATACACAGTATAATAATCGGATTGAAAAGATGCTCCGCCTTTGGCGGGGCATCTTTTTTTACAGCAGTTCCGTTATTTCAAACTTTCATGCCAGAACTGCTGCATTTTATCTAAGGTTTGACAACAATTGTCTCCACTGTATTTATCGCAGTCTCAAATAATTCATCAATCTTCTCCGCTAGATTTTCTTCTGAGCGTCTAATGATATTAATGTTCGGTTTTGTCACCGGATGTTTTGCGACAAAAATTGTACAGCAGTCTTCAAACGGTAAGATTGAAGTCTCAAATGTATCAATTTTTTCTGCAATTTCTACAATTTCCTGTTTATCAAATCCAATAACCGGACGATATACCGGAAGAGTGCACACATCGTTTGTCGCAGCAAGACTCTGCATTGTCTGACTCGCCACTTGTCCAATACTTTCTCCCGTGATCAGCCCCAAACATCCGCTCTCTTTTGCGAAATGCTCTGCGATTCGCATCATATATCTTCTCATAATAATCGTCAGCTCATCATGCGGGCACTTTTCATAAATATACAACTGAATATCTGTAAAGTTGACAATATTCAGCTTGATCGGTCCTGAATATTTTGATACCAGTTTTGCCAGATCTACTACTTTTTGTTTTGCACGTTCACTTGTATACGGCGGTGCATGGAAATATGTCGCCTCCAGCGCAACTCCACGTTTTGATACCATATAGCCTGCCACCGGACTGTCTATACCGCCTGACAATAGTAACATCGCTTTCCCGTTTGTTCCAACCGGCATTCCTCCCGGTCCTGGAATAATCTCAGAATAGATATAAATCTTCTCTCGAATCTCTACATTTAATTTAATCGCCGGTTTGTGCACATCGACACGAATCTCCGGAAATGCATCTAAGATTGCTTCTCCCAAGTCACAGTTAATCTCCATAGAATTCTTCGGATAGCTTTTCTTTCCACGTCTCGCTTCCACTTTGAATGTCGTATTTTTATCCGGATACATCTTATCCATGTAATCTACAACTTCTCTTTTCAGTTCCTCAAATCCTTTGTCTTCCACATGAACAACCGGACAAATCCCAACGATTCCAAACACTCTTTTCAGTGCATCTACCGTCTCCTCATAGTCATAATATCCTTCACAGTCTACATAAATTCTGCCCTGTGATTTGTGAATGTGAAATTCTCCTTCCACATCCTGAAGGGAGAACTTCATCTGTCTGATCAATGCATCTTCAAACAGATAACGGTTCTTTCCCTTGATTCCAATTTCTCCATATTTTATCAAAAAAGCCTGAAACATCATACGTTTATTTTCCTCTCTTTTGTCTTGTTCCATCATTTCTTAGTGTCTTGTATACTTTCTAAGCATCGGTACACAATTATATAGTGTTTCCAATGTATAGTCAATTTCTTCTTTTGTTGTAAATTCAGAAAAACTAAATCGAAGTGTCGCGTCCAAATATTCTGTTCCCGCTCCAATTCCTTTTAGTACACCGCTGATTGCCGGATGATTTGATGCACATGCAGATCCGGAAGATACATAAATTCCTTTCTCTTCCAACGTATGCAATAGTACCTCGCTTCGAATTCCCGCAAATCCCACACTGACAATATGCGGCGCGCTCGTCTCATCGGTTCGTCCGTGAATCGTCGTGTTCTCAATCTTTGCAATTCCTTCTATAAAGTAGTTCTTAAGCGACCTCATCGTCTCCACTTTTTGTTCCAGATTGGTATAAATCTCTTTTGCCGCAGCGCCGAGTCCGGCAATTCCCGGAACATTCTCCGTACCGGAGCGGACATTTTTCTGCTGTTCGCCACCAAATACAATTGGTTTAATCTTTACTTTTTCATTGATGTAAAGCGCTCCGATTCCTTTTGGTCCGTGGATTTTATGTCCGCTCACCGACATCATATCCACTCCGATTCTCTTTGGAAAAATACGGTATTTCCCAAATCCCTGAACCGCATCCACATGGAACAGAATGTTTTTATTATAATTCTTCACAATCTGCACTGCTTCCTCGATCGGCTGCACGGAACCAACCTCATTATTCACATACATGACAGACACGAGAATAGTATCCTCGCAAAGCGCCTCTTTCAATGCATCCAAACGGATTCTGCCATCCTTATCCACCGGCAGGAATGTCACTCGAAATCCTTCTTCCTCCTCCAGATAATGCATCGTATTTAAGATTGCCGGATGTTCGATAGAAGATGTGATCAGATGTTTTCCCGCTCTGTGATTGGCTCTTGCACAACCAATCAGAGCCAGATTGTCACTCTCTGTCCCTCCGGAAGTAAAGTAAATCTCTTTCTCCTGCACTTTTAAAAGCTTCGCCAATGTCTCTTTTGACTCTTTTATATATTTTTCTGCATCTACTCCCTTTTTGTGCATTGAAGACGGATTGCCGTAATCTTCACACATTACTTTTCCTACAATCTCTCTGACACTCTCATAACATTTTGTAGTTGCAGAATTGTCCAAATAAACTTCCATGATCTTCTCCTGTTTTTCTTTCTTACTATATAAGTTATGTCATCACTCTTCCAAGTGATACATCAAAATTGACAGTGTCGTAAGACCTGCTGTCTCCGTTCTCAGAATCCGCTTGCCAAGTGTGATGGCTCTCGCTCCATTTGCAATGGCATCCTCTACTTCCTGTGTCTCAAATCCACCTTCCGGTCCAATAAAAATACCGACGGATTGTCCTCTTTTGATTTCCTCTATCACCTGCTTTGTCTCTTTCATTCCCTCTGCAAGTTCATACGGAATGAGAAGGATATCCAGTCCCCTCGCATATGTCAGAGCATCTTTATAAGACATCACATTTGTCACTTTCGGGATTACGTTGCGCCCGGACTGCTTTGCTCCGCTTTCCGCAATTCCTCTCCAGCGCTCCACTTTCTTTAACGCCTTTTTCTCGTCGAGCTTTACAACCGCACGTTTTGTTGCGACCGGTATAATCTCATACGCTCCAAGTTCCACCGCTTTTTGTACAATCAATTCCATCTTATCGCTTTTCGGAAGTCCCTGAAAAAGATATATTTTTGACGGTAACTCCGTATCCACCTGCTGTTCTTCTACAATCCGGACACAGACCTGTTGCGCCGTCATTGACTCAATCTCACAGAGATACTTTCGGTTGTTTCCGTCACTGACTTTTAACGCTTCGCCCACTTTCATGCGGAGCACATTTTTAATATGATTCACATCCAGACCTTCTATATAGATATGATCCTCTTTCACCTGCATAGGTGTTACAAAAAACTGATGCATAATGATTCTCCTAATTTTTTCTTGCCGTCACGGATACCCATTCGCCCTGATATGTCACTTCCAGAACTTCAAGTCCTGCTTCTTTCACTGCCTCCACGACTGTCTCTTCTTTTGCATCGATAATTCCACTTGTGATATAAATTCCGCCTATCTTTAACTGATGTAAGATAACAGGTGTAAGCGGAACTAACACATCTGCAAGAATATTCGCCACGACAATATCATATTTTTCATATCCGACTTTGTCCTGCACCTCTTTGTCATCGATGATATTTCCGATCATGACCTCATACTGATCTTTTGTAATTCCGTTTACTTCCATGTTCTCATAAGTCGCATCGATAGCACATGGATCCAAATCCGTTCCAACCGAATATTTTGCCCCGAATTTTAAGGCGAGCATTCCAAGAATCCCGCTTCCGCATCCTACATCTAAAATTGTCGTATCCGGTGTCACGTATTTGCGGATCTGGCGGATACAAAGTTGTGTTGTCTCATGCATTCCTGTTCCAAACGCAGTCCCCGGATCGATGTGAATGATCATCTTATCCTCATCCTCCGGTTTCACCTCTTCCCACGACGGAATGATGAGCACATCATCCACATAAAATTGGTGGAAGTACTGTTTCCAATTGTTGACCCAATCCACATCTTCAGTCTGTGATTCTTCAATGGTACACGCCCCCACATTCGTATATGCCCGCATCTCTTCCAATTCTTTTTTTACATTCGCAAGAACTTCTTCTTTGTCCTCGTCCTCTTCCAGATAAAAACTAATGTACGCAACACCGTCATCTGCTTCAATCTCCGGAAGGATATCCACAAACATCTGCTCTTTATCAGACTGTGTCAACGGAATCTTGTCCTCAATCTCAATGCCCTGAATTCCAAGATCCATCAGCATACTGCTGACGATATCTTCGCTTTCTGTCGTTGTTTTCAATCTAAATTTATTCCATTTCATTTTCTGTTCACCTCTTCTTAATCTTTTAAAAGTATAACAAATATTCTAAAAAAACGCAACGAAAAGGGATTCTGATTATCCCAAGAATCCCAAATGCTCCAACAATATTTTGACTCCCATCAGAATCAGAATGATCCCTCCTGCAAGCTCTGCTTTTGATTTGTACTTTGCCCCGAAGATATTCCCGATCTTCACACCTGCCACCGAGATGATAAATGTAGTCACTCCGATAAAGCTGACTGCCGGCACGATTTTCACCTGAAGAAATGCAAATGTCACTCCGACTGCCAACGCATCAATGCTCGTCGCAACCGCAAGCCCTATCATCGTCTTCACATCCAAAGCTTCGCTCGCCGTCTCGCATTCCTCTTCCCTTGACTCTCGCACCATATTAAATCCGATAATCCCAAGAAGGATGAACGCAATCCAGTGGTCGATTGATGTGATAAAGTCTTTAAACTGCACGCCCAAAACATATCCGATCAACGGCATTCCAGCCTGAAACACTCCAAAATACAGACCTACGATCCCCGCTTTCGTCCACGTACATTTTTTCATTGCCAGCCCCTTACAGACTGCAACCGCAAATGCATCCATCGACAATCCTACCGCAATTAAAAATAATTCTACAATACCCATTTCCCTTTTCTCCTTTTCGTTTTCTTGCAATTACTCCAAACAAAAAGACCTACCCGTAGCCTTATATCTACGGATAAGTCTCATTATTTAAAGTAATGCCAGACAGTCAAACTGCCAGTATGTTGACAATACTACGTAATTACGCTAACTACTCCCTTATCGTCTCTGAACATTATAGGAAGTCTCACTGCACTTGTCAAGCCTATAAATCAACAGAAATGGTCTGTTTTTCTACGTGATGTTTCTTCGCATATCCTGTCAGCATCAATGTCAGCGCTCCATCACCGGTTACATTGCAGGCTGTTCCAAAGCTGTCCTGCAGTGCAAAAATCGTAAGCATCAGCGCCGTTCCTGTCTCGTCAAACCCAAGCACTCCCGTGATCAATCCAAGAGATGCCATCACTGTTCCTCCCGGAACTCCCGGCGCTCCGATTGCAAATACACCAAGCAGTACACAGAATAACAGCATTGTCCCAAACGACGGAATATTCCCATATAAGATTTTTGACACTGTCATCACAAAGAAAACTTCTGTCAGAACCGAGCCACACAGGTGGATATTGGCAAACAGCGGAACCCCGAAATCTACCATGTCATCACGAAGTGATTCTGATTTTTTTGCACAGCGAAGCGCCACTGCGAGCGTCGCTGCCGAAGACATTGTTCCAACCGCCGTAATATATGCAGGTCCATAGTTTTTTACAACTGTCCACGGATTTTCTCCTGAATAAATTCCTGCCAGCACATACAACAATGCCATCCAGATAAAATGACCGATCATAACAATCAGCACAACCTGAATAAATACCGGAAGCTGTTTTGTAATCGTTCCTTCATATGACAATGCACAGAAAGTAAATCCGATAAAAATCGGAAGAATCGGAATGACAATTTTTGTGACGATATCCAGCACAATTTTTTGAAATTCCTCCAAAACAGTCGTGATTGTCTTCGCTTTTGTCCATGTCGCCGCAAGTCCAATCAACACAGAAAATACGAGCGCACTCATAACCGGCATAATCTGAGGAATATCAAGCTGGAATACGATTTTCGGAAGCTCTTTTAACCCCTCTACATTTGCATCAATGGACAAATGCGGAATCAGACCATATCCTGCCGCCATCGAAAACAACGCTGCGCCAAGCGACGAAACATATGCCAGCACCAGAGCTACACCAAGCATTTTGGACGCGTTGTTCCCAAGCTTTGTAATAGACGGAGCGATAAATCCGATGATGATCAAAGGAACACAGAAATTGATCACCTGATTCAGAATATACTTGATCGTAACCACAACATTCATAACACCTTCATTTGCCACCTGTCCGACTAAAACGCCGATCACAACTCCAAGAACAAGTTTAAAAGGCAGGCCTCCAACTATTTTTTTCATAAACACTTTCCCCTTTTCATTTCTTTTCTCATTCTTTATTCTATTCACCAACCATGATTTTGATGATTTCTTCGTTGGTCTCTTTCATTCCCTGTTTTCCGAGACGTCCCACATTCTGAATCGTCTCCTCCACTCCTCTTGTGACAATTCCGTCACCGCCATAGAACTGTTGTCCTCGTTTATACATATTATAGCCTAAAATCCCGGCATCCACCGCAGATGCAATCTTCGCTGCGCAAGACGCCTTCGCACCATCACAGACAATCCCAGAGACAATTGCAAGTGCATTGACAACTGTGTGAATCACTTCTTCATAACCTCCTCCACAGAGATATGCAATTCCCGCACCTGCTCCTGCTCCTGCGCTGACTGCTCCACAGTATGCAGAAAGACGTCCGATTCCTGTCTTTTGGTGGATTGTAACAAGATTTGACAAAGCAAGCGCGCGGTACAAGGTATCTTCATCCGCATCGAACTCTTTGGCATATTCAATGACAGGAATAGATGAAGTCATTCCCTGATTGCCGCTTCCTGAATTGATGATCACCGGAAGTTCACATCCGTTCATTCTTGCATCAGAGCCTGCCGCCGCCTTTGCCTTTGCTCTTGTACGAATGTCATCTCCATATGTATCCAAAAGCACACTTCCAATGTTGGCGCCGTAATCTCCTCTCAAGCCTTCCTCCGCAATTGCCGTATTATATGCAATCTGTCTGTCTAACGTCTCTTTTATATCTTTCACATCTACAGTCATCGCAAAATCCCAGATATCTTTCATATTCAAAAGATTTCGATCTGTCAATCCCTCTTCCTTTTCTCCCTCAACTGCTATTTCATAGAGCACTTCTCCATCTTTTTCCATCAGCACAATATTCGTGTGATAATTCGCAATTCTGACTTTCGCATAAGAGCTTCCTTTGTAAACTGACACGATGATATCAAATGTAATTCCATTGTCTGCATGTACAACTTTGATATCCGCCGTCTGTAAAAACTGTTTCATCTGCTCAATCTCTGACTCTGTCACCTGTGCAATCACTTCCAGTTGTTTCTCCGCTCTTCCCGCAATAATGCCCGCTGTGGCAGCCGCCGGAATTCCTTTCAGATGATTTGTGTTTGGCACAATGACGCTTTTTACATTTTTGATGATACTTCCACTTGCTTCAATCACAACCTTATCCGGAATACTCCCCAGTATTTCTCTTGCTTTCGCCGCGGCATATGCAAGTGCGATCGGCTCTGTACACCCCATTGCCGGGACCAGCTCCTCTTTCAAAATCTGAACGTACGCGCCATACTTTACATCTTCTTTTTTCATAGGTACTTTACCCTCCTTTTTTTAATAAACATCTCTTTATTTTCTAATAGGATACCACATTTTCTCTTCGGTGGTCAAATACTGTCCCCACTGAAAACAGCACCATAATTTCATGTGCGATAAGCGGAAATGCGGACAAAATAATAAGCTGAATCCACTCTCCCATCGTCAAAGCTGCCGTTCCAAAAATCTCCACCATATAAGGGATCTCCGTCACCAGTATCTGAAGCCCAAACCCTGCGAAAAATGCAGCTATCATCAATTTGTTTGCACTGTGATCCATACAAAATACAGACTTATGCACATCCCGCATTCCGACTGCATGAAAAAGCTGTGATAAGCCGAGCACGGTAAACGCATATGTCTGTGCCCGATTTAAGATTTCCGGAGATTTCAGTACAATTATCAGGTTTTCTAAGCTTACAACTGCGTTTCTTTCAGTCAGCACTTCCAGTGGCAGCTTTAAAAATGCAGTCAGACTGATTCCTGCAATCAGCACTCCATAAAACAATGTGCAAGAAAGTCCTCCGTTTGCAAACAAACTTTCCTGCACCTTTCTCGGAGGTCTTCTCATCAAACTCTTTTTATCGTTTTCATCAACGCCCAAAGCCAATGCCGGCAGCGAATCCGTGATCAGATTGATCCATAAAATATGGCTTGCCTTTAACGGAGACGCAAGTCCGCACAAAATAGACAGAAACATGGTGATAATCTCTCCAAAGTTGGAAGACAGCAAAAACAAAATGGATTTCCGGATATTTTCATAGATTCCTCTTCCCTCTTCAATCGCCTTTTCGATTGTCGCAAAATTATCGTCAGTCAAAATCATATCGGATGCATTCTTCGCCACATCTGTTCCTGTCTCTCCCATGGCAATGCCGATATCTGCCGCTTTCAGAGACGGTGCATCATTGACCCCGTCCCCTGTCATTGCCACAATCTTCCCGGAAGCTTTTAAGCCTTTTACGATCTGCACCTTATGTTCCGGTGCCACACGGGCAAACACTTTTGTCTGTCTTAGTTTTCTTTGCAATTCACCGGCAGACAACCGCTCTAATTCTTCTCCCGTCATACACTCACTCATTTTGTTCGCAATTCCAAGTTGCTTTGCAATGGCAAATGCTGTATCAACATGGTCTCCTGTGATCATGATTGTATCTACCGATGCCTCCCGAAACGTGCGAACCACCTCTTTTGCCTCCGGTCGCGCCGGGTCTATCATTCCCGTAAGACCAAGAAATGTAAGCCCCTCCTCTTTTGGCATCGTCACATTCGGGCACATGGCAATAGCCAAAACCCGAAGCGCCTGCGCCGACATCTCTTCCATTGCGATCATGATCTGCCTCTTATGTATGTCGGTAAGCGGTATCCGTTTCTGGTTGATCAGAATATGTGTACATTTGGAAATCACCCGGTCTGCCGCCCCTTTTGTATAAGAAATCTTTCCATGTCGGCTTTGATGAAGTGTCGTCATCATTTTCCGTTTGGAATCAAAGGATACCTCATCGATTCTTGGCATGTCTGTCTGAAGTTCTTTTCGATTCAAATGATGTGCTTCTGCAAAATCTACTAATGCCAGTTCGGTTGGATCGCCAATTCGCTCTGTCTCAGAAACCGCCGCATCATTACACAACACACAGCACTCCAAAAATTCACGGTTTTTTCTTGCATCTGCTTCGCCTGCATCACACATATGCTGATCTACATAGCATGCTGTGACTGACATCTTATTCTGTGTCAGCGTTCCGGTCTTGTCCGAGCAGACAACACCGACTGCCCCCAGCGTCTCCACGGAAGGAAGCTTTCGCACAATCGTATGGACCTTTACCATCTTTGAGACACTCAGCGCCAGCACGATTGTCACCACAGCCGGAAGACCTTCCGGCACTGCTGCCACGGCGAGCGATATCGCTGTAATAAGCATATCCGCTATATCTCGCTTCTGTATCACAGCAATCGCAAACAAAGCCGCACAAAGAACCACAGCCACAATACTCAGCAGCTTTCCAAGATCCCCAAGCCTTTTTTGAAGCGGCGTAAGTTCCTGCGGAGCCTCGTCAATCATCGCTGCGATTTTCCCAATCTCTGTATCCATTCCTACTGCAGTGACAATCCCTGTTCCTCTTCCATATGTGACCACAGTAGACATATATGCCATGTTTTTCCGGTCACCGACCGGACATGTTTGATTTGCCTGAAACAAAGCATCCTTTTCCACCGGAAGTGACTCCCCTGTTAATGCAGACTCTTCCACCTTCATGCTGACGGTTTCCAGCAGACGAAGATCCGCCGGAATCTGCCTTCCCGCATCCAAGTATACAATATCACCCACAACCAGTTCTGAGGATAAAACCTCCCTTTTTCTTCCTTCACGTTTTACGATAGCTTTTGGAATCGTGAGCCCTTTGAGCGCTTCCAAAGCTTTTTGCGCTTTTCCTTCCTGAATGACGCCGACAACTGCATTTACTGTGACTACAACAAGAATGATCATCGCATCACTTACTTCGTGAAGCAGCAACGAAATAATTACCGCCACAAGCAGTACATAGATCAGCGGATCGTTCAACTGCTCAAAAAATGCTTCCGCCACAGATTTTTTCTTTCCTTCTTTCAGTTCATTTTTCCCATTTTGTTCCAGTCTTTTTCTTGCTTCCGCCTCGCTTAATCCATTGCCCGCACTGCTATGCAGCTCTAGAATCGTCTCCTTTGCCGACTTTTGCTCAAACATACATTTCCTCCTCGCATTTTGATTTCTCACAGCTATGATCGGCTGTTTTACTACTGTATGTCCAAGCAGTACGGATTATGAATATTCAATATTTACCCTGCTTCCACTGACTCCGGTCTCAGCAGGAGTCACCATCAGTCTAATTGGCACTCGTGCTTTTACGGATTCCACATGGGAAATAATCCCCACTTTTAAGTGGTCATTATGTATCTTTTCCAAAGACTCCATCACGATATCAAGCAGCATATCATCCAATGAGCCAAAACCTTCATCCAAAAAGAACAATTCAAGCGGAGCTGTCCCTTTTAACTGAATCTCCGCCGACAGCGCAAGCGCCAATGCCAGGGAAGTGACAAAAGTCTCACCTCCTGATAATGTGGCAGTCTGTCTGCGTACGCCTCCGTTCTTATTGTCCCGAATGATAAATTCTCCATCCTCGTTAATCTCCAGCTCATAATTGCCATTTGTGATCTCATACAACCGTTTGGATGCGCTTTTAGAAATATATCGCAGGCGTTCTGTCGCCAAAAACTCTACAAATCGTTTCCCTCTTGTCACACTTCTTAAGTCTTCCAAAATCGCAAGACGGTGTTCAATCTCTGAGATCACTTTTCGAATTTCAGACTGCTGTTTTAAGTGTTCCTCCATTCTTTTAATCTCCTGTCTGGTCGCAATCAGTATCTCCTCTTTCTCCCTTTTTTCACGATCCAGCATCTCACAGTTTGTTACTGCTTCCTCGTAAATCACTTTTTCTATCTTTCTTCCAGCCAGACGCTTTTCGACATTCTCAATCTGTGCCTGTGTCTGCTGCAGCTGTCGCACATATTCCTCAATCTCTTCCCGATATCTTTCCTGACATTCTTTACTTAACAATGCCTTTCTCACTTCTTCCCGGTTCAAAAATCCTTGCTGTTTTAGTTCCTCTTCCAGATATGTGCGGGCATTTTTCAATGCCTCTTCATTACCTGTCTTTGTGCCCTGCAAAATCTGCCATACTTCTTCACTTTGTTTCAGTAAATTCTCCGCCTCTTCTTTTTTGCGCTTTGCCTCCTGGTATATCTTGCGCAGGTTCGAAAGGCTGTCTTCCAGTGTCTGCAAATAAACTTCCGGATTCGTCTCTGTCCCAATCTTTGCCCGAATCTGCTCTTGCTTTTGTGTCACTTTTTCTTTTAGCGGGATAAGCAGAATCTCCAATTGTCTTGTCTGTTGCTCCTTATTTTTCCATTCCTCCTGAGCTCTACCTAATATCTGCTCAACTTCTGTTTGCTGTCTATACATGCGATTTCGCTCAATTTCCAGTCTTTCTCTTTCCTGATCCAGATTTCGCACACGCTCTCTTTCTGCTTTCAAACTTTGAATACCATATGCTAAAAGCTCTTCCTGCAAAGAATCTTTTTTCTCTTCCATCTCCTTTGCAATCGCCGCTGTTTTTTCCTCAAGCTCCTTGTATTCTTCCTGTGCTGCAAGGAGAAGGCTCTGCTTCACTTGATATTCCTGCTCGGCTGCTTTATAAACGCTCTCCCGGTTCTCAATTTGCTTTCTTAATGTCTCTAGTTTTTCTAAGTCAACGCTTTCCTGTCCTTTTTCTTCCCCACCGTCATTTTCTTCATATACAAAATGACGAGAACCACAGACCGGACAAGGCTCTCCTCTTTTGAGTTTTTTCCTCAGATTCAAAATCTGAGTCTGCTCCATATCTTTATTGAACTCGGCTTCCTCTTCTTTCCAAAGTTCCAGCTGCTTTTCGAGAACCGTCATCTTTTCTTTCAGTGCGACAATCTCCTGCTTTTGTACCTGCAACTGCGCTTTCTTCTGGTCTGTCTTCTGCTCTTTTTCCTTTCGCTCCCTCAAAACGCCGGTCAGTTCATTGTAGCGCAGCGTAAACTGTTCCAACGCCTCCCTGTATTCACTTGTGATCATACACCGGCTCAGCATTTCTTCTGTTTTTCGCATTTCTTCTGTCTGTGACTCTTTTTTCAGCTGGGTCTTTTGTACCTTTTCTTTGAGCGATTGCTCCTGTGTTCTGCTCTCATTCCACAATGCTTCGCTGCAGTTCTGCTCTTTTTGCAATTGCGGCAGTTCCCGATAATCCTTTAGCGCCTCTTTTGCCCGCTCAATCGAGGAGAGAAGTCCTGACTCTTTTGACTCTTTTTCTGTCTCCAGCTTGGAAAAATGTTCCTTTCTTACTTTGACATCTTCTTTCCGTTTTTCATACCGCGCCGTCTCTTGTTCCAATTTCTGCAAAAGTTCTGTTTCTTTGTCTTCCAGTTCAGTCACCGAACGAAGAATAGGCATGACATGCCCTGCTTTATCAGACAGCGTCAGGCTCCTTTTTTTCTCTTCAATGATTTGTTCCTTTTCAAAAAGGATTTTCTCTTTCTGCTTTAATAACTGCTGTTCTTCTTGAAGATTCCATATTTCTTTATAAATTTCTGCCTCTTTACGACGTTCCCGCAATGCCTTTTCAAGCAACTCAATCTCCGTCTGATAGTTATCTTTTCGCTCCCGTGCATCTCTTAGCTCTTCCTCACTACAATCTCCGTAGACCTCCGCCTGTCCGCAGAGTCTTGTGTGCTCTGACTGCTCTTTTTTGATTGCAGAGGCGATGCGCTCCTCCAGACGCACACCATACTCCTCCAAACGAAAGAGGCGCTCTAAGATTTCTCTTCGGTCTTTTCCACTCACCTTTAAAAATTCACTGAATTTCCCTTGTGGCAAAACAACCGTCCGCATAAAGTCATCTGCAGTCAGACCGATAATCTCCACACATGCACGATCCACACCTGTCACAGATTCTTCTAATACAGTCTCTCCATCTGTCACATCCAAAAGTCTGCATTTTCCGGATTTTGTCCCTTTTTCACCTGCTTTAAACTCACGCTCCACCCGGTAACGCTTTACCTGCGCCGCAGTAATCTGAAATTCATAACTCACCTGCGCACTCTTGCAATTTTTATTGACAAACTCATTCGTTCCCCGTGACATTGCCTTCATTCCGTAAAGTGCAAGAATCATTCCATCTAAAATTGTGGATTTCCCACTTCCCGTAGGACCAAAAATTCCAAAAAAGCCTTGTTTCGTCAGTTTTTCAAAATCAATTGTCTGCTCCTCCACAAAACTGTTCAGCCCTTTGATCTTTAATTTAATCGGTCTCATGCGGCTCCTCCTCTTCACATAGTTTCAGCAGCATATCCCGCGTCTCTTCAGACATCTCCACACCACGTTCCCGTCTGTAAAATTCTGCAAACACTTCCGGAAACGGACGATCCTTCCACGATGTCTCTGCCTCTTCCGTGTCTTTTTCCCGCAAGATTGGGTGGATTTCCAGGATATCCTTTTTCGTCTGCTTCATCTTCTTAATCTCATCTTCCAAAATGGCGCGCTCTGTCTCAATTTCCAAGTACACCCAGCAGTTCTTGTCCCGGTTCTCCTCACAGACCATGATTGCCTCCGATATACTCGTGCATCTCCACACCTCGATTGGTTTGTACTGTTTTAATTCGATCGGCTCAACTTTAACCGGTTCGCCCTTTCTGATATCCACACACAGCACCTGTTTTTGGTAACGTTCTTCTCCTTTCCGATACTCGATCGGTGAACCGGAATAGCGAATATTCGGGTGTCCCGGAACACTTTGCGGTCTGTGAATATGCCCAAGTGCCACATAATCTGCAAGCTTCGGAAAAATATCCGGATCTGCCAGATAACTTCCTCCAAGCTGTATGCTTCTTTCAGAACCTTCTTCCAAACTATCCATTACAAACAAATGAGAGACGATGATATTGACCGTCTCTTCTTCAAACTGATCTGCCAGTCTGTCAAACAGACACCTCAGCCTCTCATTATACGTTTCCAATTGTATTTCTTCCGATTCCATCTCCGAATAAAGTACCTCTTCCAGCCTTTTCTCACTTGGAAACGGCACGGTCAAAACGACCGCTTGCTCAGATTTTCTCTCAATCTTAATGTATCCTTCTCCACTTCTGCAGACTTCCCAGCTTCCATACTGCCCTTTTGGAATCACCGTCTTTGGTGTTCCCACCATGATGATTCCATGCTCCATCGCAAGCGGTGTCGCCGACACAAGACGCTCCGGGTTATCATGATTGCCCGCAATCACAATCGTAAGTCTTCTGCCTCCGTCTGAAATCTTTTTCAGTGTATCATAAAACAACTGTTCCGCTTTCGCCGGTGGATTCGAGGAATCATAGATATCGCCGGCAATCAGAACAACATCTGCATCTCTTTCTTTCACGATATTCACAAAATCCTCTAAAAAAAGTTCTTGTTCCTCCAACCGGCTGTGACCTTCAATATGTTTTCCGAGATGCCAGTCTGCTGTATGTATCAGTCTCATATACCCTCTCCTTATACAGATAAAATGCGAATCAATTGTTTTGGCTGAAACAGCGGCAGCCTGTCAAACAGTTTTTCAAGCCTCAGCAGATTAATATCAGAATGTTCAATCTCTCTGGAGTAACGGTGCGCCACATCTACAAAATCCATAAACGTAAACGCCTCCTGTTTTTCCTGCCAAACTGCCTGCGCCAATTCCTGAATCAATATAGTACTGACCACAGCTGTCTGCATCTTTCCAAGAATGTGATCATCATAGACCGCTCCGCAGAAATAAGTAAACACAAAGTATACCATCAATTGCTCCAACAGACACGACCACACATCGTAGGAAGCACTTTTTAATCCAATCGCTTTGTGGAATGCCTTACGCCTTTCTAGATATTCCCGCTGTCCTTCTCCAAACAGAAGCCTTTCCGCCTTTCTTACATACTCCGGCCAATCTTCCTTCAGCACTTCCAACTTGGAAAATGTGCGGAACATCTTGCGCATCTCACTGCAATATTCATTCTCGCCCATTGGATCTTCCCCGATCTGTTTTTGCATTTCAAGCAAAGAATCCATCTCTCCGAAATCTTTCAACAACTCATCAATCTGGAATAATTCTCCATGATCCACCGCAATCTGGATCTCTTTTGAAAGATTTAAGACCATTCCCATACGTACACAGATATCAACTTCCCTGTTCTGCAGCATCTTAAGAATTGCCTCTCGTGCATCCATCAATTTTGTAAATAACAGAAAATCAAACTCTTCATCTTCTTCATCCTCGGTGTCATCTTCCATCGTAATAAACTGAACCGGATCCTTACATCCTAAAATAATCTTCGCCGCCTCAATACAAGACAGCGACAGAGAGCCTTCCCGCAGACCGTCAAACTCCTCCATATGTCTCGGATAATTTCTGCACGTGTCACACAACATCTCCTCGCCGCCCTCCAAATGCAGATCACAGAGATTTTCTTCGTTCAAGAATGCACATCTTTTCTCATACTGTTGGAAACTTCCTTCCTCCCAGTCGATTGAATTGTGAAGGCGGTTTCCCAAAGCCCCCTCTGTATTTTTATATTTTTCTAATGATTTCTCATCAATCATAATCGCCCATCCTGCACAGCAGGTATCCACACATTCTGCTGCTGTACATCGAAATTGTTCAAAATAATGTGGTATTGTATATTTCATAACGTGTCCTTTCTATTTTTCACCATTTAGTGTATGCCGACGCTAGTATTATACAATAAAACAGGCTTTTTCGCTACTAACGCCGCTAAAATTCTCTGGTCAGCAGCGTGTTGTCCTCCAAAAGTTCTTCCACGGTTTCAAATCCAAGCTCCTCTAGCAGCTTTCGTACATAAGGATTTTCAAGCGGCGTCTGGTAGATTGAGTTTTTTGCATACTCGTCCACATACCGCTTCCCTTTTTCACTGTCTATGATTGCTTTCGGACCTCCCACACAGCCGCCAACGCATCCCATCCCCTCAAAAAAATTCGCATCTGTCTCTTTATTTTGAATGCGCCTCATCATCTCCATACACTCTTTTGTTCCATTCGCCTGTTCACAGCGAACACCGATCTTTCCATCCGGCGAAAGCTGCCGCACCATCTCCTCCACTGCCTGACTCACTCCGCCTGTACGAGCATACAGCCTGCCTGCTTTCGAAGCATGTTCTTTTTCCTCCTCAGGAAGTTCTTCCAAAGAAATCTCTGCCGCATCAAATATATCCTGCATTTCCTGAAAGGTGAGCACATAATCCACCGCATCAGCAATATCAGGCTCTTTTGCCTCTTTTTTCTTTGCAAGACAAGGACCTGCAAATATCGTCACCGCATCCGGATGGATTCGCTTCAAAAACCGTCCGCAGGCAACCATCGGAGAGACTGCCCCTGGAACATGCGGTAATAATTCGTGATACCTCTTTCGGATCATTGCGATCCAAACCGGACAACAACAGCTTGTGAGCTGAAAATCGCCCGGCTCTCTGACATGTCGTTCAAACTCCAGCGCTTCTTTCAGTGTCAGAATATCTGCAAACAATGCCACCTCCACCATTCCGGTAAATCCAAGCGCTTTGCACGCACTTCTTAATTTTCCCGCCGTCACATGCCCGCGAAACTGTCCGGAAAATGCCGGAGCAATCATCAGATAAACAGGACCACTTGCATTTCGCACCGCTCTCATCGCCGGAAGCACATCTTTACTTGCTGCAAGATGATTGGATTTACATGCGTCTATGCAGGCTGCGCACCCCTCACAACGTGACGGATTGATAAAAAGCTCTCCTTCTTTTCCTGTCTCAATCGCATCAAATATGCAGCTTTTCTGGCATGCTCTCTCGAAACAATCTGCGCATGTATCCGTCGAAATAACAGGGGCGTATTCTTCCGGATACAAAAGACAATCCAGATGCTTTGGATCATATTCCTTCGGCAGCGGCTCCTCCACCGAAACTTTTTGCCGCAGCAAATCTTCGTATAATTGCTGAAATGTTTTCATAGGATTTCCTCTCTTTTCTGATCATAATGCTATTATGAGCAAAAAAGCTTCGTTTTATCACACTGCCACAATTGTTTTAATAATCCCCATCTGTCTTTCCTGCTTCTTATGCCTTGATCGCCCATCTCATCTTCGTTGATTTCGCCCGGCTGTTACGGACACATTCCTTTGCAGACGGTCGGATGACATCATTTGCAATCTCACTGTAAACACCGGCCTTTTTCCACTCTTTGAATGCCTTCTTCACAATTCTGTCTTCCCCGGAATGGAATGTTAAAATCGCCACTTTACCACCACTTTTCAGAGCGCTTGGGAGCTTTTCCATCAATGCATACAACACTTCAAACTCACTATTTACATCGATTCGAAGTGCCTGAAAAGTTCTCTGGCATGACTTTTTCACTGCCTCTTTCCGTTCTTTCTCCGGAATGAACGAAAGCGCCTCCTCTATCGTCTCATACAATTTAGTTGTCGTGTCAATCATTTCTCCCTGTCTGAGTTTTTTCATAACCTGCTGTGCAATCTCTGCCGCATATGGTTCATCCGAATTCTCCACAAGCATTCCTTCCAATTCGTCTTCCGTCACATTTTTTAAGCGTTCTGCGGCAGATTCTCCCTTTTCCGGATTCAGACGCAGATCCAAAGGTCCTTCGCTTTTGTATGTAAATCCTCTATCTGGATTGTCAATCTGCATGGACGATACTCCGAGATCTGCAAGAATAAAGTCAAACGGTCCGGCTTCTTCGACAACCTGATCAATGTCGGCAAAATTCAAATGACGGATAGAAAGCATCTCTTCTCCGTATCCAAGGTTCTTCAAACGTTCTTTTGTCTTCACCGACTCAATCGGATCAATGTCGAGCGCATACAGATGCCCTTCACCTTTGAGACATTTTAACATTTCCAATGTGTGACCGCCATATCCAAGGGTTGCATCCAACCCTTTCTGTCCCGGTTCTATCTGGAAAAAATCCAAAATTTCTTTTACACAGATAGAAATATGCATCCCAGCGGGAGTCCCGCCCTTTCCGATCACTTTTTCAACGGTCTCCGGATATTTTTCCGGATTCAGCTCTTTATACTTTTCTTTATAACTTCTTGGGTGGGTGCCTTTATAACGCACTCGCCGTTTATGTTGTTTTTCCTGATTTTCCATATATTCTCCTTTGTCTGTTTTATTTTTGTCCCGATAAAAACCGGAAGATCATTCCAAGATATCCTCTTAAAATCTTCTCATCTGCTCCCCATATCTCATGTCTTGTCCCAGGTACCCGCACAAGCTTTGCATATGTATTTCCATTTTGGTTCAATTTTAATATAAACCGTACCTGTTCCTTTTTCGATACCAAATGATCATGTTCTGACTGAAATAAGATAACCGGTATTCGAATCCGTCTGACTCCATCTCTTTGAAGATCCCTGTTCAGACATGCTGCCGCATGAAGCCAGCCATACGATGCCGCATTCATCTGAAACAACGGCTCCTTCTCTTTCTTTGCCCGATAATATTCATAGCGAACTCTTGAGGTGGACGAACTATTTTCAAACCTTCTCGGTCCACTGTAAGGCTTCTGTCCTGCCACATACCGCTTTGCCTGCCCTGCTTTACAAAAAGCCGTCGCAATCGTTCGCGCATCATGCCACGGTACTTTCCCGCTCAAAGGACGTATCATAGGCGAAGACAGGACCAGTCTTTCGAATAATTTCGGCTACGCTGCCACTGCGGCTGCTGCAATACCGCCTCCCATAGAATGCCCGAACAGATATAGTTTTAGATTTTTATGCTCTTTTTTCGCTGTCCTTGCCACAAATAAAAGATCTGCCACATACCGCTTGTAAGAATCCACATGTACAAGCGACGGATCCTCCACCAGACGATAACTGCGTCCATGCCCACAGTGCTCCGGTATATACACATGATATCCGCCTCTCAGAAAATAGTAGATCAACTCCTTGTACTTCTCGCTCGTCTCCGTAAATCCATGCGAGATTAAAACAACTCCTCTCGCCTTCTTTGCCTGATAACACCTTACATAAATCTGTTTCCCGTGCTCTCTTTCAAGCCACAGCTCCCGCTCTTTAGAATGCAAATACGGCTCTACAACATGTTCCATCTGTTCCTGATAGTCCTGTTCTTTTAAAATACCATTTTTCATCGCATGTCTCTCCTTCCTGCTTATTTGATCTCATACATATAAAGTTCATGCAGCGCCCTCGTCGCACAGATATATCTCGCCTGCTTTGCAAGTGCATCCTCTCTGCCAGGACAGACAGCAAATACCTGATCGAATTCCAACCCTTTTGCAAGGTAAAAGGTTGTCACCGTCAGCCCTTTTCGAAAAGTAGAGCTGTCCCTGTCAATATAGGCAGCCTCTCTCCCACGATGCTTCAGTTCCTCATAGACTGCTTTTGCCTCCTCCTCAGTAAATGTAAGTACAGCGGCAGTCTCAAACGCATCTTCCGCAAGGCGCAGTTCCTGTTCCAATGCATCCAGCGCATCCTCTCTCCTTTCAAAAACTGCTTCGGTCACTTCTTTTCCATGCCGTTCAAACAACTCCAGATCCTGAATTCCGGTAATTGCTCCTGCATATGCTGCAATCTCCATCGTATTTCGATAGCTTTTGTTCATCACAATTTTCTTTACCTGTTTCCCAAATATGCCCGGCAAAAATGTCAGCACGTCCTGTTCTCTGTCGTCCATCGTCTGCGCTCTGTCCCCAAGAATCGTCATATTACAAGAAAACAGCTGTTTCAGAATATAATATTGCAGATAAGAATAATCCTGCATCTCATCGATGACCAGATGTTTGATCTTTTGCCTTGACGTTTTCTGCTGCAGACGATATTTCAAATACAGCATCGGATATACATCTTCATACGGAAGGGTTCGTTTCTCGTAAGACCTTTCCGGAAGGGTTGGATACCCTGCCTCCTCAAGCAGCCAATTATAAATCTCATAAAGATCTCTTGTCACATACATCCCCATAAATCGGTTTTTGAGTATCTCACATTCTTCTTCCGACACTGTCCGGTCATAGAGTGTCTCATACTCATCAATCACATATTCCATCACCGCATCCATACGCGACAATAGAGGCATATCTTGAAACTTAAAATAAAACAGCTCAATCAGCTCCTGCTCTGTCTTTTTTAACCCTTTCCATTCTATCTCGGAAAAATCCATCAATTCATCTTCCAGCCCCGCCAAAAATCCTTCTGTCTGACCGATAAATTCTGCTGACTGCTTCTGTCTGTACCTCTCTTCTTCCTCGTCTGTCATCCACTTTAACTGCCGTTCAATCTGATGGTATCTATCCTCACAATCAGAGACTACATGTTTGAGTTCTTTATATGCAAACAGATCAAAACTCATCTCCTGTATATTTTCCTCTCCAAGTTCCGGCAGAATGTGCGAGATATAATCAGCAAACACACTATTCGGAGAAAGAATCAAAATATTTGAAGATTTCAAATGTTCTCTGTCGTGGTATAACAGATATGCGATCCGGTGAAGTGCCACCGAAGTTTTCCCACTTCCTGCTGCCCCCTGAATGATGAGAATCTTGTCTTTTGTATTTCGGATAATTGCATTCTGCTCTTTTTGGATTGTCCGCACAATATTTTTTAACTGCACATCCCCATTACTTCCAAGCTCCTGCTTTAAAATCTCATCATCGATCTTCACATCACTCTCAAATCCATAGATCATCTTTCCATTTCGAATCTTATACTGCCACTTTGACACAATCTCACCCTCAATCGTCCCAAGTGGAGCTTCATAAGATGCCGGGCCCTGATCAAAATCATAAAACAGTCCGCTCACGGGCGCTCTCCAATCATACACAAGCGGCACACTCCCTGTGCGCTCTGCAAAATTGCCAATCCCGATATAGAACGACTCCGCCTCATCTTCCCCGTCATAGATAAAATCAACTCTCCCAAAGAATGGCGAATCCAACATTTTTTCAAATCGGTGCTTTAACAAAAGCTTGTCCTGATTCGCATTCCCCTGCCGCAGCAATGCCTGCTGGTTGTCATAGTTCTCATACCCATACTCGTCCATCTCAGTATAATTCTCCCAGTAGTATTCATGCATACTCTCGACATCTTTCTGTCCTTCTGAAATGACTACATCCAGTTCCTCTATCCGATATTTTAATTTTTCTGTCAATTGTTCTAAAAATAATGTTCCATCTATACTCATGTTGTCATCCATTTCCTTATCTGTTTTCTCAATTTCTTAAATCTTAGTGTTCTATTATACCACGTATTTTTATGTTATGAACAAAAAAATTCCGTCCGAAAAATCATTTTTTCGAACGGAATCTAACCCATTTTTATTATTGTTTTTTATCTTTTGGAAGAATCAAATTGAGCAAAATTGCCACGATTGTTGTAACAACAACCGGTGATTTTCCAAATACCGTTGTCACCCATGCCGGGAAACTTGCAAGTGCATCTGAACACTGTGTGATCCCCATTCCAAGTGCAACTGCAAGACCAATGATTGAAGTGCTGCGGTATGTAAGTGGCTGCTGTACGACAAGCTTGATACCTGTCATTGCAATCGATGCGAATACCGAAATCGTTGCACCTCCGAGTACACACTGCGGAATCGTTGTCAACAGCGCTGAGAATTTCGGGACGAACCCTGCAAGCAGAATAATCACTGCCGCCAGTCCAAGCACCATGCGGTTCACAACCTTTGTAGTTGCAACAATTCCCACATTTTGGCTGAAAGTAGCTGTCGGAAGTCCTCCAAAGAACGATCCGAAAATATTTGTGATACCATATGCCACAATACCGCCTGACAGCTCTTTATCGGTCGGCTCACGATCAAGTCCACCGCCTGTCGTCGCTGAAAAATCTCCGATTGCCTGCACAGAGTTGATCACGAAAAGTAATACCATCGTAACGATTGCAGATACCTCAAATTTCATTCCGAAATACATCGGCTGCGGAATTTGGAACATTCCTGCCGAACCTACCGCTGAAAAATCAATCATGCCAAAGAATCCTGACACAATATATCCGACAATCATACCAATCAAAATAGATGCAAGTTTCAAAATTCCTTTTGCAAAATGGTTCAGCGCAATTACAACTGCCAGTGTGATAAATCCGACAAGCCAGTTCTGCCATGCACCATAATTCGGCGAAGATGCCCCTCCTGCCATATATTTGACAGCAGTCGGATACAATGACAGACCAATCGTAAACACAACCGTTCCCGTAATCAACGGCGGAAACAACACTCTCAATTTCTTTACAAAAATTCCGACAAACACAGCCACAATACCGCCGATCAACTGCGCTCCTAAAATAGTCGCAATATCAAAATTTCCTGCAATTGCCTGCATACTTGGTAGATACGCAAAGCTGACTCCCATAATAACCGGAAGACCGGAACCAATCTTTCCTCCAAGCGGAAACAACTGAATCAATGTGGAAATTGCAGCAATAAACAACGCTGCCTGAACAAAAATAACCTTATCGTTTCCTTCTAATCCTGCCACTCCTGCAATCACGATCGCAGGGGTTACACATCCAACAATCATTGCCACTACATGCTGCAGTGCAAGCGGAAATGCCTGTGAAAACTTCGGCATTCCATTCAATTCAAAGACAGATGCATATTTCTTATCTGTTTTCATTCCTATAGTTCTCCTCTCACTCGTCTCGCACCGGTGCTCTGCCGATACTGCCGCATATCATTATAGGAAATATTTAGATACATTGTCAATGATTGACAAACACCTTATCCATTAGTTATTTTAATAGCTATTCATAAGCAAGAAGTTGTTCTTTCTCAAAAATAATATGAATGAAAACACTTCTGTCCCCGAATACGCACGGCTTACGCCATACCCCTCTTTTGTTAATATCTCCTCCCGCATATCTCCGATGCTGACATCATCATCTACAATTAAAATCTGTTTCATGTTCTGATTCCTTCTCCCGATACAACCGATATCCGTTTTTCACACTTCTTTTCACTTCATATAACATCTGATCCGACTTCTGATACAATTCTTCAAACGTCGTTCCATGTTCAGGGGCAGTCACAATGCCCAAAGATGCCGATACCTCAACCGTCTTTCCATTCTGCTCATATGATTTGTGCAATTCCTTTAACAATTGCTGTACAGTATGTTCTATCACTGAAAAATCAGAAACATTCAAAATCATAATCGCAAATTCATCTCCGCCCATTCTTCCTATCAGATCATTATGTCGAAATGTTTTCGTCAATGTCTGTGACACATCTTTCAATACCTGATCTCCATACTGATGTCCGAACGTATCATTGATCTGTTTAAAACAATCCAAATCCATCAGCATAAAGATATGATTTCCTTCCAATGCCCACAGTGACTGCAAAAAATTATCTGCTTTCATCTTCATAGTAGTCGCATTGTAAAGTCCTGTCAAGCCATCTCGTTCTGCTCTTTCTTTCAGACACAATTCTTCACGCTTGCGTTTGTCGATATCGTTTAGAATCATCAGCGCCTGGATATGACCATTCCTGCAATTGTCTGTCATAAGATAAATCATGCAGGATACCCATCTTTTCGTTCCCTGATACTGCATCTGAAACTGGATTTCAATAACATCCTGACCTTTTTGATACTCGTCGATCAAATATTCTTTTGAAGATTGACAGATTACATTCTTCCAGTCTTCCTTTCCTGTCACAGATAAAATATTTTCTTTCAAATACTGCTGATAAGCGACCTGCTCTTTCAAAATTTTTCCATTGACTTCCACAACCATCTCTGTCTCAAGATCTATTTTACATCGCAAAAATGCATCTGCATTCAGTGCATCCTGAATCTGCTGTTTTTCTTCCAATAGCTCCTCCTGATATTTCTTCTCACTGATATCTTCCAGAATTCCCACTGTATTCACAATCTGATGTTTCTCATCGTATAAATTCTTCATAATCATCCGGAACCACTGCACCTCTCCATGATATAAGACTTTGATTTCTGTTTCACACAATTCCTTTCTTTTGATCAGCTCAAACGTCTCTTTTAAGTTATCAGCAGATTCTTCGTCAATCACGTTTCTTTCCAAAATAGATTCCGGGACATTGGAGAGGCATGTTTTCTGAAACAGCGGATTCTGCTCTCCGACTTTCGCATGCAGTTCTTTAGTCTTTACACTGTACTCAAACACGGTCTGTTTGGATTGACTGATCGCAATACGCATCATCTCCTCACTGCTCAGCACCTCTTCATGCGACTGCAAAATCGCCTTGCGCACTTTTCCATTGTACCAATATAACCCCAAAATCAAGATTAAAAATGCCGCCGTCATCTCCGTTGCCATTCCCAATACTTTCAGATTAATATTACTGATATGCTCTTTTAGATATTTACTGTTTGTTGTGGCAAAAATATAATAATTGTTTACACCTAGCGGTGCATAATATGAGACTCGTTCCTCCTCTCCTTTTCGAAAAGTGAAATGCCCCTCTTTTTCATTCGAAATGTCTTCCTTCAATTCTTCAAGACTTCCGGTCTGATATTCGAACTCTTCGAGATCGTCCCAAGCATTCGCATGATTCATAATCGCATCTTCTGCCTTAAATCTCGTAATATAATTTCCTTCGGAATCTACAATCTGTATATAGATATGGTTCAGATACAAATCCCCTATCTCCTGGTTTAATGTACCAGTATCTAATATTCCAAACAAAATTCCTGTCACCACGTTCTCACTTTCAATCGGAACCGCAATGACCTGAATCTCTTTATCTGGTATGATTCGAGAATCCATTATCTCTGAAATAACAGTTTCTCCGTTTATTGCTTTTTGAAAATACTCTCGTTCTTTAATATTCGTCTTATTTCCATCTGAATCCACTGTATTTCCATCTATATCCGCGATCACAATGTGATCAAAAAAAGTCATGTCTTTAAAAAAGATTAATTGCTTATAAATTGACTCATCATATATAGAGGAAAAACCGTTGAATGCAACTGCCAACGTCTTCAGAGAAGATATCATACCTGCATACTTTTCCTTTGTTTCACGAATACCAGACTCCGCCATCTCCTCCAATTCATCCTGTGTTCTTGACATCTCCGTTTTAAAAAACGAAGTGCCAAACCTTGCAAACGCATGAACAATCAGCATTGCGGAACATAATGTAATTAAAAATACTGTTTTTGCCTTTTTGTCCATTAATCTATTCATAGCGTCCTCCCTTGTTTTGCATATTATACCATAATATCTACTTTTTTTCCACATATTATACCCTATATATCGGGTATATCCAAGCACATTTTTACTAAATATAATGATATTAAGAAAGGTGATTTTATATGATTGATTTTAGCCCGCTTTGGAAAACTTTAGAAGAAAAAAATTTTACTACTTACCGCTTACTGAAAGAGTATAACTTTTCCAAAGGCACCCTTGACTCTTTAAAGCATAACAGAAATGTAACCCTTCACACAATCGAATCGCTGTGTCGAATCTTGGAGGTTCCAATTGAAAATATCGTCAAAATCACATTTGAAGATTCTGAAGACACTGAAAAATAGCCTTTATCTAAGATATTTCACTCAGATAAAGGCTATTGATTTTATAAAGAAATATTTGGAATGCCATCAAATCCTGTTTGCAGATCCGCATCTGTCGGAATGTAATCTGACATCTTTCCATCATGGAATTTTTCATACGCATACATATCAAAATATCCGGTTCCGGTAAGTCCGAACAAAATCGTCTTTTCCTCTCCTGTCTCTTTGCATTTAAGCGCTTCATCAATTGCAACTTTGATCGCGTGACTGCTCTCTGGCGCCGGCAGGATTCCTTCCACTCTCGCAAACTGCTCCGCCGCTTCAAATACAGCTGTCTGTTCTACCGATCTTGCTTCCATATATCCATCCGCATAAAGCTGTGACAGCACCGGACTCATTCCGTGATAACGAAGTCCTCCCGCATGATTTGCCGACGGAATAAATCCACTTCCCAGTGTGTACATCTTCGCCAACGGACACACCATACCGGTGTCACAGAAATCATATGCAAATACACCTCTTGTAAGACTCGGGCAAGACGCCGGCTCCACTGCAATGAAATGATAATCTTTTTCTCCTCTTAATTTTTCTCCCATAAACGGAGAGATTAATCCACCAAGATTCGATCCCCCTCCGGCACATCCGATAATAATATCCGGAGTAACACCATATTTATCCATTGCAAGTTTTGCTTCTACACCGATGACTGACTGATGCAGTACAACCTGATTCAGAACACTTCCAAGCACGTAACGATACCCTTCACTTCCCACTGCAACTTCCACAGCCTCCGAAATCGCACATCCAAGACTTCCTGTCGTTCCCGGATGTTCTGCAAAAATCTTGCGTCCAACCTCCGTCTCCATCGACGGTGACGGTGTCACGCTCGCGCCGTAGGTGCGCATCACTTCTCGCCGGAACGGTTTCTGCTCATAAGAACATTTCACCATGAATACTTTACAGTCTAAGCCGAGGTAAGAACACGCCATCGAAAGTGCTGTTCCCCACTGTCCTGCTCCTGTCTCGGTCGTAACACCTTTCAACCCTTGTTTCTTCGCATAATACGCCTGCGCAATGGCGGAATTCAATTTGTGACTTCCGCTCGTATTATTTCCTTCAAATTTATAGTAAATCTTTGCAGGAGTCTGCAGTTTTTCTTCCAGACAATATGCTCTTACAAGCGGCGCCGGACGGTACATCTTATAAAAATCCTGTATCTCCTGCGGAATCTCAATGTATCTGTTATCGTTGTCCAATTCTTGTTCCACCAGCTCTTTGCAGAACACAACCGAGAGTTCTTCTTCTGTCATCGGCTGCAACGTCTCCGGATTCAAAAGCGGCGCCGGTTTGTTCTTCATATCTGCACGCATATTGTACCATGTCTTTGGCATCTCACTTTCTTCCAGATAGATTTTATAAGGGATTTTTCGTTCGCTCATTGTGTTTATCTCCTTTTCAATATGAAATCTGCGGGACAAGAAATTCTATATAACAAAAAACTCTCGTCCCATACAATATCTATTGCAGGGACAAGAGTACATAATTCAACTCCTGCGGTGCCACCCGGCTTGGTATATCTTTCACTATATACCCACTTATGCATACTGACATATGCGAACTTTGTTAACGGAGTACTGTCTCCGGCTCACCTACTGTAAATCTTTGCCGTTCAGCTCGCCCTCGGAAGCCCATTCTCTACAGCTACATCTTACTGCACTCCCACCATCTGCAGTTCTCTGTGAAGCAAACACTGAAGATACTTACTCTTCCTCATCGGTTTATTTATTAGTACTTTACCACGCTAATTTATTATTGTCAAGAAGTTTTCTTTTATTTATATAGATTTTCACCATTTGTGGAAATCACATCTTTATACCAGTAATAGCTGTCTTTTTTATAGCGATTCAACGTTCCTCCTTCTTCGTTGCGATCCACATATACAAATCCATATCGTTTCTGATATCCGTTCAGCCAGCTTAGCAAATCTGTAAATGACCATGTACAATATGCTAACACTTCACACCCTTCTTCGATCGCCTCACCCAGTGCTTTCAAATGCTCTTTCAGATACTCAACACGATATACGTCATGAACTGCGCCATCCTCCTCTAATTTGTCAAATGCCCCCAATCCATTTTCGGATATGATAATCGGCAGCGCATAGCGGCTCGTGATTTCGCGACAGCAAAATTGAAGTCCTTTCGGATCAATACTCCAATCCCAGTCTGTTGTCATAAGATACGGATTCGCCGGATTTTTATAAATTCCGGGAATTCCGATTTCCTGTGCAGTTCCTTTTTTCCCTGTTGTGTTCATTGTTCCATACGGCGTAACACCATCTAATGGATTGTATTCACATACGCAGCTCTGGTAATAGTTTACACCCATAAAAGTAATCTCTTTTGCAGCTTCTTTCAAAATTTCTTCATCACCGCTTTGCATTTGAGGCGCAATTTTCTTTTTCTTCAAATAGGTCATTGCCGCTTTCGGATATCGTCCATATGCATAGACATCCATCCACCAATAATTTTTCAAATCATCATAATTGCTTTTTGCCATTGCATTGATCGGCTTACAATCCAGCGCATAAGAAGGTGTGTATGCAAAGCTTGCTCCGATCTCACCTTTGTATCCCATCTCGCGATAAGCAAGAACCGCTTTTGCATGCGCCATAAAAGCGTGATGATTTACTTGATAAAACATCTTCTGATCGTCAAATTTTCCCGGCGGATGTTGCGCTGTCAGCCAGCCAAGTGAAGTGAAAATATTCTGTTCATTTAATGTAATCCAATATTTTACCTTGTCTCCCCAGTTTTGGAACAATGTCTTTGCATAGGTTACATAATCGTCAATAATTTCCGCGCTCTCCCATCCGCCATAGGAATCCACAAGCGCCTGTGGCAAATCCCAGTGAAAGATTGTCACCATTGGCTCAATGTGATTTTTCAGGCACTCATCAATCACATCCCCATAAAAAGCAATCCCTTTCTCATTGATCTCGCCTTTTCCTTTTGGGAAAATTCTCGCCCACGAAATGGAAAACCGGTATGTTTTCAATCCCATCTCCGCCATCAGCCTGATATCTTCTTTATAGCGGTGATAATGATCAACCGCAACATCGCCTGTCGTCTCTTTGTATGTCTTCCCCGGAATTCTGACAAACTCATCCCAGTTTGTCATTCCTTTTCCATCTTCCGCATATGCCCCCTCAATCTGATATGCTGCTGAGGCGCTTCCCCATAAAAAGTCTTTTGGAAATGCTGTTTTTTCGATCTGTTCCATCATTTTTCTCCTCTCACACTTACTATCTGATTGTCAAAATTGAATCTAACACGTTTGCTTTTCCTGTTTTTACAGCTTTTATTTCTTGATATCGGTTTGTATTTGAAATAATCACCGGTGTCATAAGATCATACTCCTGCTCTATTTTCTCCTTTTCAAAAGTAAGAAGCACATCTCCTTTTTTTACCTCATCGCCTGTCTTTTTCATCGGATGAAAATACTGACCTTTTAAGTTAACAGTATCGATACCAACATGGATCAGCAGCTCCACACCTTTATCACTCGTTAAACCTACTGCATGACCAGTTTCAAACATCATATCTACTTTACCGTCAAATGGCGCATATACAACACCTTCAGCCGGAACCACCGCAACCCCTTTTCCTAAGATTTCCTGTGAAAAAGTTGCATCCTTCACCTGATTTAACGAAACAATTTCTCCTGCTAATGGGTTTAAGACTGTAATCTCTTCGCCATCTGTCAACTCTGGTTCTTCTTTTACTTCCTCAAAATACTCTTCTTCGTCATCTTCATCTACAACATCTTCAAACCCGATTAGCATAGTAGCAATAAATGCAACTATCACTGTGATCAAGATTGTGAGCGCTGCAATCAAAAGACTCATCGGACGGCTTTCTTCCACATATTGAACAATCGTTACAATCGCAGGTGTGGCAATTCCAAAGCATTTCAGTTGGAAGAATCCTCCAAACAAACCACCTGCCACAGCCCCGATACATGCTCCAAGCATTGGCCGTTTCAATCGCAATGTTACTCCGTAAAGAGCCGGCTCTGTAATTCCCGCAAGAAGTGCTGAAAATGCTGAGGAACCTGCAATCTGTTTAAAATCTTTATTTTTACTTTTGATGGCAACTGCAAGCGATGCCGCTCCCTGTGCCATATTGGAACAAAGTTCTCCAATACAAATAAAATTCTCATATCCTGTTGTTGCGATCATGCCAAGTTTAATCGGTGTAAATGCATGATGCATTCCCGCCATGACTACAAACGGATAAATACCTGCAACGAGTCCGACCGCAATAAAGCCTAATTTATCATGAATGAAATAAACCACATCCGATAAAACATTTCCGCAAATAGCACCAAGTGGTCCTAATATGATCAATGCAATCGGCGCCTCTATCAATACGACAAGCATTGGTTTTAAAAAGTTTTTCGTAATGACCGGTGTGATTTTATCCACAAATTTTTCTACATATTTCAGTGACCACACTGCTAAAATAATCGGAATGACCGAATAAGAATAGGTTGCGTATGTCACAGGTATAAGGCCTAAAAATCGAATTGTCTCATTTGCATCGTGCGCGGTTGTCATCATACTGATGAAATTAGGATGCAGCATAATCAATGCAATACTTGCCGCATAATATACATTCGTGCCAAATTTTTTAGATGCAGACACTGCTATGAGAACCGGCATGAAGAAAAATGCACCATCTCCTATCACAGTTAAGAGTTGATATGTATCTCCACTTGTATTTAGCACTCCAATCATTGGCAGCAATGTCAAGAGCACTTTGATCATCGCAGCTCCGATGATCGCCGGAATGACAGGAGTCATAATTCCTGAAATCGTATCCATTAACATTGTTAAAATATTTTTCTTCTCAGTACTGTTTTCCTTCTTTTTCGGTACTTGATTTGAAAATTTCCCCAATTTGTTCAATTCTTCATAGACATATCCCACATCATTTCCTATGATGATCTGATATTGTCCTCCTTTCTTCATAACACCCATAACACCTTTTGTCTTTTTGACTGCCTCATCATCTACGATGGACTCGTCTTTCAAATTAAAACGAAGTCTGGTCATGCAGTGTACCAGTCCGGTAACATTTTCTGCTCCACCTACACGTTGTAAAATTTTCTTTGCTACGCTTTCGTAATCCATACTTTTTTCCCTCTCTTCATTGCTTATTGATTTTAATATAAAAAAGACTCGACCACAAAAAGACGCCATTTCCCGGGATAGCCTCTTTTTATGATCAAGTCTTGCTTAACTGAATAATAACAAACTTAATAATTCTATTCTATTGTTCATCTAGTATTCGTTTTATATGAATCAACAAATATAATTGTTCGTCAATACTCAACGTATAATCATATTGTTTTTTGATCAGCGTGGACACTTTCTCCACACCTTTATATGCGTATGCATTCTGTTCTACCATAACATCATAAATCTCATGCATACTATCTTTATATGTTTTTCCACTAAAAATTCTTGCTGAAAAGAATTTTAAATGTGTGAGAAATCTCTGATAAGAGACTGAAGTTTCATCAAACTCTATTTTGAAATGAATTCTGATAATCTGCATAATCGCATTTATCAATTCTACAATCTTTCTCACAACCGGTGTGTCACTACTCTCCATCTCTGAAGAAACAATATGCATAGCAATAAAAGCTGCCTCATCATTTTCCAGTGAAATTCCTGTTTCTTCCTGTATCCACTTTACAGTTCTCTCTCCCAGTTCATATTCTTTCGGATAGAATTTCTGAATATCCATCTTTATCATATTCTTTAGATGAATACCTTCGGCATGTCTTTCAATCACCGAATTAATATGGTCTGTCAGTGTAATATACAACACTTCATTTATCTTCAGATGGTACTCCGTTTTTGCTGCCTGCACTACTTTTCTTACAATTTCAAGGTATCGTTCCGATATCTCCTTAACAATTTCCTGTAATGTGTGATTCTTGTCATGATCTTCCAGGCAATATATCTTATCAATCAGAGTATCGTCTATACACTCACCTTTTTTCTTTTTAAACCCAATCCCGGGACCTGTGATAATCACTTCTCTTTTCTTTTCATCGATTGTCACAACGGAGTTTGTGTTCAAAACTCTAAGAATCTTCAATCTGCGTGCTCCCTCCTATAGAATAAAAAAACTGCTTATAATACCGCTCTCTAAAGTATTATAAACAGTCTTGCTTACCCTCACGTAATAACAAACTTAATATCTACAATTAGAATAACAGTCCGGTCCCTATTTGTCCATACCCTTTTTCATTTTTATTGATTTTACACAGTTTTATCTTTCTGTTTTTATGCATGTTCTCTAAATATTTTCGGTTGATGTTTTCCCACCTACGTTGTCAAAAAATGCACGCATGGAACTGGTCACCATCTGAAACATTAATTTTGCCGCATCTTCCGGAGATTTATCCTCACCTTCTTCCAGCCATGTTTTCACAAATCCCAGACATCCATTCCAGCAAAATGAGTAAAAATACTTCATCTCAGCAAGCTGCTCAGGCAGCATATCTCCTCGCACATGCCGACTATATTGTTCCAAAAAGTTTTCAATTCGTCTCACAAACGCAATATCCCCGTGAGGTCCCACAAGCGCACAGCCAATTTCCCTGTTTGCTGCCAGCACCCGGAACATATCCTGCATAAAAAAATAAATACTTTTTTCTCCTTCCTCAATCGGATGCTCCTGAATTGCTCTCCCCATCTCTTCTAAAATCTCATCTTCTATCTCTTTGAGCATTCCTGGAATATCAGAATAATGGAGATAAAAGGTTGAACGATTAATATCCACTTTATCAACCAACTCTTTCACCGTGATTTCTCGAATACTCTTCTCCCTCATCAACTGTGCCAGTCCGGCTCTCAACTGGCTTTTTGTCTTTCTGACTCTGCGATCCATTTTCTTCTTTCCTTTCCTTATTTTATATAATTTTATATGTATCCCAACATTTTTTTCATATCTGTCTATAATTCAACATTTCCATTAATTATTAATGGTTGTAAATCGATTTTTTCATTAATATAATACTTTTTGTTAAAAAAATCAACATGGTATCTATTTACTAGAATATTTTTAGAAAAGAGGCTTGTATTTTATGAAAAAATCATTTCGAATTTTCCGACGCGACTTATCAAGACTTATGCATAATCGGGCCGCAATTCTTGTCACGATAGGTGTCTGCCTGCTGCCATCGCTCTATGCATGGTTCAATATTGCAGCCAATATCGATCCATATGGCAATACATCCGGTATCAAAATCGCAGTCGCCAACAATGACACGCAGGCAACTGATCAAGATATCACAATTAATGCCGGACAGGAAATCTTAGATAATCTGAAAGAAAACAAACAACTCGGCTGGGTGTTTACCTCCGAGAAAAAAGCAGTAGACGGGGTTAAATCAGGCAAATACTATGCTGCCATTGTAATCCCGAAAGATTTCAGCAGTTCTCTGCTTAGTATCTTATCCGGAAATTTAAAAACTCCGGAACTAGACTATTATATCAACGAAAAAGTAAATGCTATCGCACCAAAAATAACAAGTAGTGGTGCCAGCACGATTCAGGAAGAGATAAACAGTACATTTTCCGCTGTGGCATCGGAGTCTGTCTCCTCCATACTTAAAGAATCTGCCGGAAAGCTGTCCAACACACTTGGGACAGTAAATTCCAATGTAATTGCAATGCTCAATAAGACTGAGAACAACCTTGCGTCCTACGAAAAGATTCTTCTGACTTTTTCTTCTGACACTGCCAGTGCGCAGTCTTCCATTGCAAACGCTGCCAAGACTTCAGAATCTTTAAAAAATTCAGCGACATCAGGTGCTTCCGCACTTGAAAACTCTATCTCAATCCTAAAGGACGCCAGAAGTGCAGCTGGAGATTTTTCTTCCGCTCTCTCTAGTTCTGTTTCACAAGGTGAAAATCTCCTTGGACAAGCAAGCAGTTCCATCTCTTCAGGACTTGACAGTCTGGAATCCAAAGCTCAATCTGTCAATAACTCTATTGGCAATGCTTTAGATGCCGCAAATTCTGTCACCGAGTTAAACGGAAAAATTTTAGCTGATTTGGAAGAACTCAGCTCTTTCTTACCTGACAAGATTACGGAAAGTATCCAAAAACTTCAAGCACAAAATCAGAGTAATCAGGAATTGGTAAATTCTTTGACTGCCGGAAACAAAGGTATTTCAGATGCTATTTCAACTGCATCTACTTCCCGAAAAGAGATTGCCGGAATTGCTTCTGACAGCATCGACAGCCTTCATACCTTCCGTTCTACACTGGATCAGAATGTACTTCCTCAGCTGAATCAGACCTTAGATCTGTTTTCTTCTGTAACGGGTGAACTGACAGGACTTCTAAATGGTGTTCCTGCCACGGCAGATCAAATGAATGGAATTCTGTCACAACTTGAAAAGAGCCTTAAGACTACAAACGAAGCACTTGACGGCACAAAAACCGCTCTGCAGGATGTTCAGGGGCACATTGATACCATCCAGACAGATATCAATGCACTGGCAAGTTCTGATGCTTTTCAGACTCTGCTCTCATTAGAAGGGGTCGATGACAAGTCTGTCGCTTCCTTCATGTCTTCTCCTGTAGAGATTCAGACAGAACGACTGTATCCGGTAAAAAATTACGGTTCTTCCATGACACCGTTCTACACGAACCTCGCTATTTGGGTAGGCGGAATCGTACTGATTGCCATATTTAAAATGGAAGTAGACAAAGATCACTCCATGCGCAATTATGGTTCTGTTTCTCTTTACTTCGGACGTTGGCTTTTGTATGTAACTGTAGGTGTCGTACAGGGAATTATCGTTACTGCCGGCGACATTTTCCTTCCGGGTGTACAATGTACTAATCCGGCAGCATTAATACTGACGGGATCAGTCTGCTCTTTCGTATATGTAAATATTATTTATGCTCTTTCCCTTACATTCAAACATATCGGAAAAGCATTGTGTGTCATACTGGTAATTCTGCAGATTCCAGGTTCCTCCGGAACCTATCCAATCGAGATGACCCCTGCCTTCTTCCAAAATCTGCATCCATTGCTCCCATTTACTTATGGTGTCACTGCAATGAGAGAATGTATTGCTGGAATGTACGGGAGCACTTATATACATAATCTGCTCATTTTACTACTGTATGTGCCAATCTCCCTTTTGATCGGACTTGGTATCAGACCTCTTTTATCTGGACTCAACCGACTGTTTGATCAGAAATTAGCCGAAACGGAATTGATGATCGGCGAAACGCCAACTGAAGTGGTAGGAAAAAAGCTACAGCTTTCTATGCTTCTTTCTGCTTCGTTGTCACAAGAAGAATTGCAGATACAAACCGCTTCCAAAGCACAGGCATTTGAAAAGAACTATCAGAAAATGATAAAAATTGGGTTCCTTGCTATTTTGATTGTTCCTCTGATTTTCCTGATTTTGATGTTCAGTCTGGAATCCAAACTCGTATTCCTTGTTCTTTGGATTCTATCCATCATTTTGATTGCAACATGGCTTATTATAGTGGAATATTTCCACAGCGCATTTGCCAATCAACAGAAACTCGCAGGTATGTCTTTCAATGAAATGCTGGAATCATTCCGCAAAAAGGAGGAGGAGTAAGACCATGAAGAATATATTTCAGATTTTTTATCACGACATCAAGAAAATCCGTAAAAACGTCATTGCGTTGATTGTTATTCTCGGAATTACCATTGTTCCTTCCCTCTATGCGTGGTTCAACATTGCTGCAAGCTGGGATCCATATGGAAATACAGGAGACTTGAAAGTTGCTATAGCCAGCCAGGATAAAGGGTACGACGGTGAACTGATTCCGGTCAAACTAAACTTAGGTGATCAGATTCTATCTGAATTGCACGAAAACACACAACTCAATTGGGTCTTCACAAATGCAAAGGATGCTAAAAAAGGAGTCAAGTCAGGACGTTACTATGCAGCATTAGTGATTCCAAAAGATTTTAGCCAGGACATGATGAGTCTTTTTTCTCCTGATGTCACACATCCTAAGATCACTTACTATATCAACGAAAAAGAAAATGCAATTGCTCCAAAGATAACAGACAAGGGGGCAACTGCTGTACAACAACAGGTAAACAGTACCTTTACAGAGACTATTTCTAAGACTGCCTTAGAAGCATTCCAGTATGTTGCTGATATCTCTAAGCAATCCGGAGACAAAACATTAACAGATAACCTTGCGGCATCGCTTGCAAATATCTCACAGGATTTGTCCTCTGCCGCCGGCACTGTACAAGCATTTTCAGATATGTCAGACGCCGCTTCCCTTATGCTCGATACAACTTCTGAGTTTCTCGAACAATCCGGAAACGGAACACAGGACAGCCTGAATGCGCTGAACGATGCAGGAGATGGCATCAGTTCTCTCACTTCCGCAATTACCGGAACTACCACCGCTGTCAATCAGGCATTGGCAGACAACAAAAAGTTTTATACAGCTGTCTCAGACGCTTTAGACTCTGCTCTTAGTTCTTTTTCTTCTGACAGTGACGCAGCTGCATCAGCACTTTCCTCTGTCGGAGACCGGGTGCAAAAGCTTATAGACGGCTATACTTCCCTGTCCGATTCATTGACTGCACTCAAAGAGTCTTATCCTATTCTGACTCCTTCTGTAGATGCAATCAATCGGCGTATTGCTGAAGCAATCGAACATCAGACATCTATCAAAAATGAACTAGATTCTGCACAATCGCAAATCACCGGCACTACCCAAGATGCCACCGCTTTAAAAGCAGATGTCGATCGTCTGATTGCCGACAGCGTTCAATCGATTACAGATGTCAAAAATAGTTTTGAAACAAATGTAAAAGATGAACTTGACAGCTTAGCAAACAATGTTGATAATACCGGATCTTCTGTCTCAACATTATTACAGCAGCTGAATAACAGTGTATCCAACATCTCCAAAGCATCTGATAAATCAGCTTCAAATTTATCAGAAGTACACAGCACACTAAATGAATCAGCCTCATTACTTTCGGATCTTTCCGAAAAGCTAAGTTCTGCTTCTCAGATTATGACATTCTCCGGAAGCGACGGCATGGCTATTCTGACCTCTCTGCTGTCAGAAGGTTCCGAAAGCGTCTCTGCTTTCCTTGCCTCTCCTGTCAGTCTGTCAGAGCATGCTATTTACCCAATCAGCAACTACGGTTCTTCCATGGCACCGTTTTACTCAACACTTGCAATTTGGGTCGGAGGCATTGTATTAGTTGCCATGTTAAAAGTAACCGTAGCGGAAAGTACCGTTTACAAGCTCAGAAATCCGAAAGCTCACCAGTTGTATATCGGACGTAGTATCCTTTTACTGGGTGTCGGACTTTTACAGAGCGGACTCATTTGTCTTGGAGATTTGTTCTATTTGCAAATTCAATGTGAACACCCATTTTTATTTCTCCTTGCCGGATGGTTCACAAGTATTGTCTATGTGAGCATCATCTATGCTTTGACTGTTTCATTCGGAGATATCGGAAAAGCAATCTGTGTTGTTCTGCTTGTTATGCAAGTTGCAGGAAGTGGTGGAACCTTCCCAATTGAAGTTGCACCGGAATTTTTCCAAAAAGTATATCCGCTGCTTCCATTTACTCACAGCATGAACGCCATGCGCGAATGTATCGCCGGATTCTACGGAAACACTTATTGGAAAGAACTTGGTACACTTGCTCTCTTCCTGATACCGGCATTACTTCTTGGACTTGTACTTCGTAAGCCAGTTATCCGACTTAATGACGCTTTTACAGAGAAATTAGAGAGCACACATCTCATCTAATATATCAGCAGCGGGAATCACAAAAACTAGTGGTTTCCGTTGCTTTTTACATGTTGTATCATCCCTGCGACCTCCTCATTCGCATTATTTACAGTCAACACAATATCCGGATGACGATTCTGAAACACTCTAAATATCTCATCGGCAAATCCTTGTCCCATAAAATCAATTTCCGAAAAATCAAAAATCACTTCTTTAAATTCTTCCAAGCGACTCAGAATTCTCCTCGCCTGCGATCTTGCAACCGGTTCGCCCTGACGACAAAATTCTTTCATTGGAATCAGAGTCTTTACAACCCCTTCCCCAAGAGGCGCAAACATATCAAACACTTCTCGTGCCGTCCTCTTCGTATCATTTTCCAATTTCATCTGCACCATCGTTCCAATACGATTCAATTTTGTATAATAAGCAATCAAATGACTTCTTACAAATTTTGCTTCATCATCACACCGATTACTATACATCACATCTTCTGACCACAAGGCAAATTGCGCAAGCATCTTGGAAGTAAAAAAGATGCCCTCTCCGGAATGACTCTCTGGACTCGTTGTGAATTTTCCTTTATACAATTCCATCCTTGCCTGTGCCGTGTCCATCTTGATATGAAGCTGCTGATCGGCATATTGTCGAATACTGTTGAAAATTCCAATCCCGTCATCTGCAATGGAAATTTCTGTATACAGTACATCTTTCTTCACCTTACAACAGATTCTTTTTGCCTTCGCATGTTCAATTGCATTATTCATCATCTCTGTAAACGCATAATACCAAATCTTTCTAGAATTCTCGGAAAGATCATTTAAAATCGGGAATACTTTGTCAAAGTAAAATGTATCTTCTTCCAAGTCTTCAACATTGTCCACCTCCCACTCTTCTTCCACAGTAATCAAGCAATATCCACATTCTTTATCCGCATTCGGAACGATGATTTTTTGTTCCACACACTCTTTCAGATATCTTTTTACAGTCGTAATAGAGACCTCAAAGTTTTCCATCGTTTTCTGGGCGTATGCGCCATCATCCTGACGAATCTTCTCTAACATATACTTTTTAATCCATTCTCTTTTTTCTTCTGTAAATGACATTTTCTCACCTTCATTCAAACTTTATTTTTATATATACAAACTATATCATCTTTATTTTTGAATTTCAATACAATAAAATATAATTTTAAATTTGTTTAGTGTTTCCAATATCCTGTTATAATATTTTCTAACGCAACAAAAAATTCTCCTGTGATTTCATTTCCTCACAGGAGAATTCCCCAACTTTTTATTATTTTTCATCTTTTTTATATGCCTGTATATAGACAAAATTATCATTTTCTCTTTCCATAGCATAATCCACATTCAATATCGCATCGATCAGATCTTGTCCACCTGATTCCACTGCGGTCACCTCCATCTCAAGTGCCCGCCTTGCGTCTTCCACTGTCAGATCGTCCAAAAATACCTGTTCACCGCTTCTTAGCATGTTGCCTGGAATCAGAAGCGTATCACCAAGTTTCACGCCACTTTCCTTCTTTTCCTTCAGTTGACCGATCAGATCCTGACCGGTAATCAGTCCTGACACGGTAATCGTCTCACCAAAGAAATCATTGCGAATCGCATATACATGAACGGTAAGTCCCGGAAATTCTTCCATCAATGTCTCAGCAAACTTACTGATTGTCTGGTAGGTCAGTTTACCTGTGGCAATTGTAACCGTTCTTGAAAATGATTTCTTCATCTGTTCATATTCCTGACTTCTTCGAAGCTGCTCTAATGCCTCCTGAAATTCATTGATCAAAAGACGCATCATTCCGACACCATTCTCCAGCTGAATATATCCGTCATAGCGTTCTTCTTCCGGAAATTCCCGTCCCGCCAGAATATACCATTCATCACTGGCATGAATAAAATGCAGACCAAATTCCTCATAATATTTCTTTTGGCGGCTCTCGATCATATCGATCACCTGCCCTGCTTCTTCTTTCGTAAATAACTCAAGCGGATACAGGCCTTCTCGGTACTTTGTAATTCCTGCCGGCACCGCAGACACACTTCTCATAAACGGAAGAAATTTTGAGAGATCGTCGATCGTCCGCTCCAGCTCTTTCCCGTCATTGACATTCTTACATACAACAACCTGACCATTCATCTCGATATGGTTTTCATATAGGATATCTAAAAATTTCAGTTTCTCTCCCGCAAAACGATTATGCAGCATCTTACATCGCAATTCCGGATTAGTAGTCTGCACGGATATATTGATCGGCGCCAAATGCATCTGTATGATACGTTCAATATCCGGCAGCTTCATATTTGTCAACGTGATATAGTTTCCCTGCAAAAAGGACAGTCTGGAGTCGTCATCCTTAAAATAAAGTGTCTCGCGCATTCCCGGCGGCATCTGATCAATAAAGCAGAAAATACACTTGTTGCTGCAGGTACGGTATTCACTCATAAGCCCATTCTCGAATTCAATTCCAAGATCTTCATCATAATCTTTGTCAATCTCCAGAAGCCATTCTTCCCCATCCTGTTTTTCGACCAACACTTCAATATATTCATTTTTTATCAAATATCTGTAGTCAAAGACATCCTGTATCGCCTGATCGTTGATTGCAAGGAGCACATCCCCGGCCTCAATCTCCAACTCCTCTGCGATTGAATCCGGATACACCTCTTTAATAACATGTCTTTGTTCTTTCTCTTTCTTATTCAAAACATACCTCTCATCATTCAATTTATTATTTTGCACTTTACATTCCTTTATTATACTTGTTTTCTTAATTGACTTCCACCGGTTCTCGCACAAAAATAAAAAAAGTTGTTTATCTACTCACGAGACAAACAACTTTTCATCTAAAAATTAAAACATTTTAATATATGCGTCACGCTCTGCTCCTACAGAAACATATTTTACCGGGCACTCAATCACTTTTTCAATGTATTGGATATACTCAAGCGCTTCTTTTGGCAAATCTTCTTTTGTGCGGCAGCCACTGATATCGCACTTAAAGCCTTTCATATATTCATATACAGGCTTTGCTGCATTCAATGAATCAATGTCAGAAGGGAATGTATGAATCACTTCTCCGTTCAACTCATAAGCCGTACAAACCGGAATCTCATCCATATAAGAAAGCACATCTAACTTTGTCAATGCAACATATGTGCATCCCTGCATCTTCGCACCATAACGGGAAGCAACCACATCAAATCCACCAACTCTTCTTGGTCTTCCTGTTGCTGCACCATACTCACCGCCTGCCATACGAAGAGCCTCTGCTTCTTCTCCAAACATCTCACATGTAAATGGTCCTTCACCTACACAACTTGAGTACGCTTTCATAATACCAATGCTCTCATCTAATTTTGCAAATGGTGCGCCTGCTCCAATCGGTGCATATGCTGCCAATGTTGTGGACGCTGATGTATATGGATAAATACCAAAATCAATATCACGAAGCGCTCCGAGCTGTGCTTCAAAAATAATTGATTTTCCATCATTCATTGCATCTGAAAGATACTCTGTTGTGTTGCATACAAATGATGCAAAAAATGTACCGTATTTTTCAAGCCATGCAAACATCTCGTCCACCTGAACCGGCGCATTTTTATATCCGCCTTCCACAGTCAGATTCTTCCATTCAAGCACATCTGCAAGTCTTTTCTTCAATGTATCCATGTGAAGCAGATCACCCATGCGGAACGCTTTTTTCATATATTTGTCCGCATATACGGGCGAGATTCCACGACGTGTAGAACCAAACTTTTTATCTGCCAGACGATCTTCCTCCAGACAGTCTAAAAGCTTGTGATATGGCATACAAATCGTTGCTCTGTCACTGATTTTTAAATTCTTTGGAGTTACAGAAACACCTGCTTCCTCCAGTTTTTGTACCTCTCCGTATAAATGTTCCAGATCTATTACCACTCCTGGTCCTAAAATATTCACCGTATCCTCACGGCAAATCCCTGACGGCATCAGGTTCATAATAAATTTTCCTTTTTCGTTGATCACTGTATGACCCGCATTGTTTCCGCCTTGATAACGAACAACTACGTCATAATCCTCGCTCAGAAGGTCTACCATTCTTCCCTTTCCTTCATCGCCCCAGTTCGTACCTACAATCGCTGTTAACATATTTCAAACTCCTTTCAGACATTAATATCCGCTGTAACACTTGGTTCATCCTTAGACTGTTCCAGCACTGGTGCCACAATCTCTTTTAAAAATTTGTCGCATTGATGTGCAGCCATTCCGGTAAATGTCTCCGGCTGCATCAACATCTCAATCTCTTCATCAGAAAGCGCAAATGTGTCGTCGGCTTTGATTCTGTCCAACAAATCATTCTTCTTTCCATACAATTTCACCTGTTCTGCCGCCTTCACGGAATGCTGGCGAATTGCCTCATGCAGAACCTGTCTGTCTCCGTTTTTATTCTTCACGCAATACATCATAATATTCTCCGTTGCCATAAACGGAAGTTCCTCTTCCAAATGCTGTCTGATCACAGCCGGATATACTTTCATACCACGCACTACATTGATGTACAAATTCAAAATTGCATCTACCGCAAGAAATGCTTCCGGTACAGATAAACGTTTGTTAGCCGAGTCATCCAATGTTCTCTCGAACCACTGTGCAGATGCTGTCACTGCGGTATTCTGCAGGTCACAGATCACATAGCGTGCCAAAGAAGCCATTCTCTCACTTCTCATTGGATTTCTCTTATATGCCATCGCAGAAGAACCAATCTGCTTCTCCTCAAACGGTTCATCCACCTCTTTTAAATGGCTCAAAAGTCTGATGTCACTTGAAAACTTAGATACACTTTGGGCAATTCCTGAAAGCACCTGTAAGACAGCAAAATCTACTTTACGTGTATACGTTTGTCCACTTACACTCTGGCATTTTGAAAATCCTATCTTTTCTGCAATCTTCTGTTCTAATAATTCTACTTTTTTCTCATCTCCGTCAAAAAGCTCTAAAAAGCTTGCTCCGGTTCCTGTTGTTCCTTTGCATCCAAGCAGTCTCATACTATCTAATTGAAAGTCCAACTGCTCCAGATCAAACAACAGGTCATTCAGCCAAAGGCACGCTCTCTTTCCGACTGTTGTAGGCTGTGCTGCCTGAAAATGTGTATATGCAAGTGTTGGCAGTGATTTGTATTGTTCCGCGAACTTGCTGAGTGCGTCTATCGCATTGACTAAAAGCACGCGCACTCTCTTTAATGCTGTATGCATTAAAATAATGTCTGTATTATCTCCAACATAGCAGGAAGTTGCTCCGAGATGGATAATTCCAGCCGCATTCGGACATGCATCTCCATACGCATGCACATGCGCCATCACATCATGGCGAAGTTCTAATTCGTACTTTTTCGCAGCTTCATAATCAATATTATGAATCTGTGACTTCATTTCCTCAATCTGTTCTTCTGTGATCGGCAACCCTAATTCTTTTTCGCTCTCTGCGAGTGCTACCCATAATTTTCTCCACATAGAAAACTTCTGGTCTGCCGAAAAAATATTTTGCATCTCATAACTTGCATATCTGCCACATAGTGGCGACTGGTAAATATCTGTTCTCATATTTCCTCCTACTTTGACCTGTCAAATAAAATAGAATAAGACAAAGATACCATGAAAACATCTGTTACACCCTGTTTTCAAGACCCCTTTGTCCTTACGTCAAACATGATATACCTATGAGAAAGTATTGTCAAGTTTTTTGTTCGCATACATTCCTTATTTAAAGCAGATAAGCCGTTTTCTGTTTCATTTTAATAATTTTCAGCCCGAACTTCAAAATAGCTCTGAGGATGAGCACATGTTGGACAAACTTCCGGTGCTTTTGTTCCCACTACAAGATGACCACAGTTTCTGCACTCCCATACTTTCACTTCACTTTTTTCAAACACAGCTGCCGTCTCGACATTCTTCAATAATGCTCTATACCGTTCCTCATGATGCTTCTCAATCTCGGCTACAAGGCGAAATTTTGCTGCCAGTTCCGGAAATCCTTCCTCTTCTGCTGTCTTCGCAAATCCCTCATACATATCTGTCCACTCGTAATTTTCACCTTCTGCGGCTGCTTTCAGATTATCTGCCGTATTTCCGATTCCGTTTAATTCTTTAAACCACATCTTCGCATGCTCTTTTTCATTATCCGCCGTCTTTTGGAATAATGCAGCAATCTGCTCATAACCTTCTTTTTTTGCTACGGAAGCGAAATAAGTGTATTTATTTCTCGCCTCCGACTCTCCTGAAAAAGCACTTCTTAAATTTTTTTCTGTCTCTGTTCCCACATATTTATTGTTCATAAAAATCATCTCCTTACTTTTTAACATATTTATCACTTGGAAAACAGCTTATCTTGCTTCTATTTTAGCACAGTTTTTTCGTGCTGTACCCACTTTTATCAAAATATTTATAAATCTCTTCACCGCCTCATCCGAACTACTTATTCCCTGCTCCGCTATACTCACAATCTTCTAAGCGTTCATCAGGCAAATAACAGGTACGTCTCTCTTTGTCCACTAGCTGTTTTACAAAATCTGTATTTGGATTACGCAAAAGGTCGTCCGGCTTTGCATACTGCTGCACCTGACCTTTACCCATAACAAGCACCTTTGTGCCAAGTTTCAGCGCCTCCGAAATATCGTGAGTGACAAACAAAACGGTGATCCCCGTTTTTTTATGGATTTGTTTCAGCTCAATCTGCAACTGTCCACGAGTAATTTCATCAACCGCACCGAAAGGCTCGTCCATCAGCAGAATCTCAGGAGATGCCGCCAGTGCTCTTGCTATTCCAACCCTCTGCTGCTGTCCTCCCGATAACTCAGCCGGATAGCGCTCTTTCAACTCTTCGTCAAGACCAACCAGTTTCATCCATTTGGAAACTGCAAGCTTGGTCTTTTCCTTATTTTTCTTGTTGATGAGATTCGGAACATAAGAAATATTCTGTTCTACTGTCATATGCGGGAACAAAACGCTCCCCTGAATTACATATCCGATATTGGGCCGCAGTTCTGTCAAGTTTTTATCCAGAATATTGCTTCCGTCTACAAAAATATCACCACTTGTCGGCTCGATAAGACCATTTATCATTTTTAAAACCGTTGTTTTTCCGCATCCGGAAGAACCGATGATCGTAACAAATTCACCCTTTGCAACAGAAAAGTTGAATCTTTCCAAAACAACTTTGTTCCCATATACTTTTTTGATATTTTTAAATTCAATTGCTGTGTTCATTTCTTGTCACCTCATTTCAAAAGATTTGCATTTCGCAAAAACGTTTCGGCTACTTCTCTTGGCTCTTTTCCCTCGCTCTCGACAGCGTAATTCATTTGTGCCATATCTTTATCTGAAATAACCCCTGTAAGCTTGTTAAATATTTCCGCCAATTCAGGATGTTCTTCTAAAACTTCAGAACGAATCACATTTCCGCACAGATAGGACGGATAAAAATTTTTATCATCCTCTAAAACAGTAACATCTGAAACGCTTAGCTGTCCGTCTGTCGTAAAAATGACCATTACATCAATTTTTCCTTCATTGATTGCCTGATATTTCAATCCAATATCCATGTCCATGGTCTTTTTGAATGTGAAACCATAAGCGTCACAAAGAGCATCATATCCATCTTCCCGCTCAAAGAAATCATATTCTGCTCCGAATACAAGCTGTCTTTTTTCAAAACCATATTCCAAGCTGTCCCTGTATATTCTGGATAAATATCAAATTCACCGCTTTCCATTGCAGGCTCAATATTCGACGTGCCTCCGCCGACACCTTGTGTTAATTCCACATTTAAATCTGTATCCTGTTCGATCAGAATGTCCGACATTTCCCCCAACACATATTGTTCTGTCATCGGCTTTGTCGCGATATGTATTGTATCCTGTCTATTAACAGGAAATAATGTGCCAATCGCCATGCACAGGCAAAGTAAACATACGACAATTGCTATTATACGATTTGTCTTTTTCGCTTTTATACTGCGGCTGCTGATTCGTTTTTCAAAAAAACCAAGCAGAAAATCCATGATCAATGCAAGCAGAGCAATGAGTAAGCTGCCAACCATAGTCATTGCGGCGTTGTTTGTCGTGATTCCTCTGTAAATCGCAACACCCAAACCTCCTGCACCGATGAACGAAGCTATACCTGCAAGGGCGATTGTCATTGTAACCATATTGCGAATTCCGGACAAAATAACCGGCATCGCAAGCGGCAGTTTTATCTTGAAAAGAATCTGCATTCTTGTACTTCCCATACCTTTTGCCGCCTCTAAAATAGCAAGGTCAACATTTGATATTCCGGTGTGGGTATTTCTTACCATTGGCAAAAGAGCGTAAACCGTCAGTGCAATAACAGCAGTCGCATTTCCAACACCCGAAAAAGGAATTAAAAAGCCAAGCATAGAAATAGATGGGATTGTATATAAAAAATTTATTATTCCCAAAGTCAGTTTTGCTGTCTTTTGAAATTCACTGATCAGGATTCCGACTATGCCACCGAATAAAACAGCTATCACAATAGCAACCAGAGAAATCTCTAAATGCTCCCATAATAGATTCAAAAAGAAAGCCTTTTTTTCTATAAAGACCAACCACATACTCTGTAATACACTTTTGCGGACAAATATGTTCGCACTTTCCACATTGAATACATGCATCTGTAATAAGAAACCCGCTTTCCTCTATCTTTGCACTTCCGAGCATAAAACTTTCTCTGACAATTGGCTCTTTTCCCAAGTCAAAAAACTCAACAGAACCATTCTCAATACAGAACGCTTCGAGTACATATCTGCTCTCATTAGAATAAACGGTGTTCATGGACGGATTTTCCTCAAAAATCCTGTCAATCCACTTTCTGTGTTCTTCCAATTTTTCAGCCTTACCGTCTAACCGGATCATTTGAAAATTTTCATTCATTCCAGTAATGGCAACCTGACTGTTTTTGATAATCTGGCTGTAAAAATCTTTTCCTCTTGCGGTGCAAAAGTACAGTTTCTCATTTTCAACCAGCATCACATCAATAATACGAATTTGAGGAAGTCCCTTTTCATCAACTGTGGCAAACGCAACATCCTTTACTTCACGTAATATTTCCAAACATCTCTGAACATTCATATCCATTCCTCCCAGTAATTTGTTGTAATATTTTTCATTACAACAAATTCACCACATTCCCGTTGTATTTTCAATAGTTACAACTATTTTTTTTCATTATATTTTACACCTCATACATTCGTCCAAAACTTCATTCTAAAACGAGCAGCAGTCAATCCTACAGATTAACTGCTGCTCGTTTAATAATTTTTCTTTTACGCCAGTACTTTTCCTTCCGGAAACACACTTCTAAATATTTTTCTAGTAACAGGTCCTGCTATGAGCAATTGAAATGGCAGTGCCATAATCAAATTTTTCGGAATATTTGTCAGCCAGATGACTGGAAGGTTACTCCATATTCCCGTTCTTATGCAGGCTTCCAAACCTCCGAATAACGACATGACAATTACCATTGGAATGACCATACAACAGGATACCGAAAGTACCTTCTTAATCGTGCTGCTTTCCGGCCCCACTAAAAAACGAAACGCAAACTTCTTTGCCGGTGTCGATACGATAAACCAGTCAAATATCATCGCATAGATATAAGCAATCGGGAATCCCAACCATCCTTCGCGAACCGTGTCTAATCCCAGACTTCCATTGTGAATTGCTACATTATACATACTCATCCAAAGCACCATCAGGAAACACATCATCACGGTATAAATAAGACTTTCTCTTTTGTTCTGCGGCATTATTCTTCTCCTTTTTCATGTTCTTTTTGCAACGATATTATTATATCGTGTACTTTTTTGCTTCGTAAGCGTTTTTTTTGCTCAATGACATTTTCGTTATTTTGTCATATAAAAGCAGAAAAATAGAATTTGCCATATTGTAATATCGACCAAATAAGTGCCCTTTGACTTGTTTCAAATGTTTTATTCTTCTCTATAATTCCGATATCCGGTTCCATATCGTTCCATACTCTCCAGATGATCTGTATGTAACAGCATGTGCGCCTTATGTTCATTCGGCTCACCAAAATATTCTTCATAGAGGCGCTTGATATCCGGATTGTCATGTGAATAACGGATTTTCGCATCTGCATCTAACTGATAAAGTCTCTTGCCTCTTTCAAAAGCCCGCTCCTCTCCGTCATGGATCGGCTGTCCGCCGCCCCCTACACATCCGCCCGGACATGCCATCACTTCTACAAAATCATAGTGTACTTCGCCTCTCTCGATTTTCTTCATCAGCGCCCTTGTATTTCCAAGTCCGCTTACCACCGCTGTCCGCACGGTAATATCATCAATCTGAAATTCTGCTTCCTGCACGCCGTGGTTTGCATTGAAGCCTTCCGCTCTCACTGCCTGAAATGCATCAGCCGCTGCATTCTCACCTTTAAGGAAAAAATACGCACTGCGAAGCGCCGCTTCCATTACACCGCCAGTCGTTCCAAAGATCACACCGGCTCCTGTTCCCTCCTGCATTGGACGATCACTTTCTCGATTTTTCAATGTCTCTGGACTAATATGCGCTGCTCGAATCATTTTCACAAATTCTCTTGTCGTAAGTACCACATCAATATCTTTACCTGCATATTCTCCGTGGAACAACTCCATCTCCTGCTCTCCTTTTTTTGCCAGACACGGCATGATTGAGACTGTGAAAATCTGCTCCGGACTTACGCCCAGTTTTTGCGCAAAATACGTCTTCATAACTGTACCAAACATCTGCTGCGGTGACTTTGCTGAAGAAAGATATTTGACCATATGAGGGAACTGGGATTTTGCAAATCGAACCCATCCAGGACAACACGAAGTGAACATTGGACGCTCCTTTAATTCTCCTGAGGTAAATCTCTGAATAAACTCCGTTGCTTCCTCCATAATCGTAAGATCCGCTGAGAAGCAGGTATCAAACACATAATCAGCTCCCATTTTCTTGAGTGCATCCAGGATCATGCCCACTGTCGCCTCATTTGGCTGCAGCCCAAATTCTTCTCCCCATGCGGTACGCACTGCCGGAGCCACCTGTGTCACTACAATCTTATTTGGATCTGAAAGAGCCTCCCACACTTTCTCCGTGTCATTTCTCTCTCGAAGAGCTCCCACCGGACAATGCGTAACACACTGACCACAGAGCGAACAGGCTGACTCTTCAATCGTCTTATGTCCAGACACATTTACCGTTGTTCTGGAGCCTGTTCCTTCCACATCCCAGATATGCAATGACTGTACCTTATCACAAACCTGAATACAACGCATGCATTTGATACATTTGGAAGAATCCCGAATCAATGGAAACTCTTTGTTCCACATCTGTTTCTCTAATTGCATCCTGTATGGGATTTCAAGAATGTTCAAATCATTCGCAACAGTCTGCAGCATACAGTTTCCACTTCTCGGGCAAGTAACACACTCACAATTATGCTGTGAAAGAATCAATTCTACATTCGTTTTTCTATGCCTTCTCACCTTCGGACTGTTTGTGTAGATGACCATCCCCTCTTTTGCCACATTATTACACGAGGTAATCAGTCTTTCTTTTCCTTCCAACTCCACCACACAGACGCGACAGGCTGCAATCTCATTGATTCCTTTCAGATAACATAGATGTGGAATCGGAATCCCATTCTGGGCAGCTGCCTCCATGATCGTGCTATTCTCTTTTACAGTAATCTGCTTTCCGTCTATTGTAAGATTTACCATATTTTTTCTCTGCCTCCTTTAAAGATTCCATATCCGAAATGGTCACATCGCAGACAGCGACCGGCTTCCTGCTTTGCCTCTTTTTCTGTCATGCAATTCTCACAGCCTTCCCAGTCTTTCACACGCTCGCTTGCCTCACGCTCTGTCAAATTCACTCTGCCACAAGGAGTTCTGTCATCTAAATGCGCTTCCGGAATCTCCACATCACAGGAAATCTCATGACGATATCCCAAATACTCATCAATATTGGCAGCCGCCACTTTCGCCGCCGCAATCGCTTTGATAACAGAAGCTGGTCCGCTTGCACAGTCTCCACCCGCAAATACTCCCGGCAGATTTTCTATAGAACCATTACTCTTTGTGACGATTTTCCCGCGGCTTACCGGAATTCCGGCCTCCTCAAAATGTTTCGTCTCTATATTTTGACCTACTGCAACAACTAAAACATCACAAGGAATGTACACATCTTCCTCACCGGTCGGTTTGATACTTGCGCGACCATTGTTAATTGCGCTGATCATCTGCGGTGTCACATAGATCCCCTTGATGTGATGATTTTCATCCACATCTAAAGAAGCCGGTGCCTTTAATGTCTGCATCTCAATGCCCTCTGCCACTGCACCCTCAATCTCTATCGGAAGCGCTGTCATATCGGCAGCCCTTCTTCTATATACGGCACTGACTTTCTTCGCACCAAGACGTTTTGCTGTACGAACAACATCCATTGTAACATTACCGCCTCCGATTACCGCAACTTCTTTCCCTGTCAGATCCATGATGATATTCTGACCTACATTTCTTAAAAACTGCACTGCCGAAAAGATCCCTTCTGCATCCTCGCCTTCCAAGCCCAGTTTTTTATCCGTACTTGCTCCAATGGTAATTAACACTGCATCGTACTCTTTCTGAAGCTGCTGAATCGTAATATCTGTTCCGATCTTCAAACCGCATTTTACCTCAACACCTGTTTTTAAAATAGCATTCACATCTTCTTCAAGGCGTTCTTTTGGCAGACGATAGTTCGGGATTCCGTAACGAAGCATTCCTCCAAGCTTCGGCAGCATCTCATAGACGGTTGTCTGATGTCCCATAAGCTGCAGATAATATGCCGCACTTAATCCTCCCGGGCCTCCGCCGAGAACTGCAATACGCTTTCCGGTGGACGGTGCACAAGCCGGTGGATCCACCTCACCCGCAAAATCCGCCGCCACTCTTTTCAAACCACGGATGTTAATGGCATCATCCATCATATTTCTACGGCATCTCGCCTCGCATGGATGCTCACAGATAAACCCACACGTAGTCGGAAACGGATTGTCTTTACGGATCAGACGAACTGCATCCTTATATCTCCCCTCTCCGACAAGCGCTACATATCCCGGAACATCCACATGTGCCGGACATAACGATACACACGGCACCGGCTGGCTGTATGTACAGGTACAACGCCCATTTTTTATATGCTCCACATAGTCATCACGATAACCGATCAATCCTTTATATACTGTGTGAGCCGCCTCATAGCCGATGGCGCAGTCCGCCGACTCCATAATAGAAAGCGCTGTCTGCTCCATAATATCCAGTGTCTCCATTGTCGCATTTCCATCCAGCACATCCTTGATGAAACCATTCAATTGTCCAAGACCGATTCGACATGGCACACATTTTCCACAAGTCTGTGCATGACATAGTTCCAAAAATGCACGCGCCATATCAACCGGACATAATCCTGGCGGGCTCGATTCAATTCTGCGTTCCAAATCCTTATAGAGCTCTTCCATAATAATATCAGCTCGTGTAGGCGACGCAAGTTCTAATCTACTCATTGCTTTTACCATCCCTTCTTTTGTTTTACAAATACGCTCACTGTAGTGTAGTAACGTAATAGTAGCTATTATAGCATCAAGCGAGAGGCTTGTAATTATTTTTGCTAAAAGTAGTTTATTTAACAAAATGGTTAGATTTTTAACAGAGCGTCACTCTCTAAAAAGCGAAAACTGTCCATCCTTGAGAGACTTTATTTTTCTGTCCGTAATCTTATCATACTGCGTAAGCGTTCCGCATAACAGCGGTGAACTTTTATCATATTGTCTCGCATTCTCTTTTACCTTTGTTTCATGGAAATTTGCATAGCAATATTTACAACCATTGAAACACGTGTTGTATGTTCCCACTTCAACACTCTCCAAACAACCACAAGACTCTCTCTGATACATGTCTCAATATCCAACGAATATCTTAAAGCAATCTCTGCCATTTTTTCAGCAAGAGTTCTCGTCTTCTGAGCCGTCATCTGCTGAATTGCAAGAGTTCTTGTATTTCGCATCGTTTTTTTGTAGAAATCCATAAAACTAATCACAACTTTATCCGTATATCCAGCAAGACTCGCCGCAATCTCCTCAAATGCTTTTATATGATACTCTACCGTATATCTGTCACTTAGAAATATCGGATCATATCTCCATATCACCCTCTCTTTTCCAATTTGCTCAGATAACCTTTGAAATGTGGGAATCAGTACTTCCCTCTTGTGCGGAAGATTTGGTTCCACATCCCTTCCGTACCCAGTCAGTGTAAATTGAAAATAATACATGTAGGGTTTTAGTTCTTCTAGTTTTCCTAACATATTGATTGGATTTTTTGTCCAAAATACAATACAATCTATCACGTCCGGTGATAGATTGATTTTGCTTACCTGATGTGCATTCATCGGGTTACGCACATATAAAAAGCCCTCTCTTATTCTGTTTATAAACCATTCCGAATAATAATTCGGAATATCTGTTCTTCTGCTTGCACTTAATATCATGGTGATTCCTCATTTTTCACGTTTTGCAGTTTCTATCCTATTCATCAGTCACAGTACCTTATAATCCGTTCTCCGCATTTAGCACAGAAGCCTTCACTAGGTCTGTTATTCCACCATATCGTCCCGATTCTTGTTCTGCACCTTTGCAAAAAACTGCTTTGTTGTTTTCGCAGTTCGGTCATAATCGAGAGCTGTGGCATAGATATCCGTTATCTTCTGATAGAACCTGCGCTCAGAAATTCGGATTTCTCGAATCTACTCAAGCAAACGGTCAAAGTACTCTGTCGTAAGCACAGATCCACCATTTTTCAGGTGTTCATCATCTAAAGCAAAACCTTTTCGCATATATTCTTTTAATATATTGAGCGCCCAAATTCTAAATTGTGTGCCACGCTTAGATTTTACACGATAACCCACAGAAATAATAACATCCAAATTATAATAGTCAACTTGATATATTTTCCCGTCTGCCGCAGTTGTTGCAAAATTTGCAACAACTGATTCTCTCACCAGCTCTCCTTCAGAAAAGACGTTTTTTATATGCCTTGAAATGGTTGATTTATCTCTTTGGAATAATTCAGCCATCTGGTCAATGGATAACCATACGGTATCTTCATCAAAAGTCGTTTCAAGTTTTGTCAAACCATCTTCCGTTGTATATATGATGATGTTCGATTTCTGTTCCATATTTGCTTGGTTGTTCACATATACACCTCACTTCTAAATTATGCAACACCCGTTGCACTTTTATTATCTAATTCCTCTTCTATGTCACTTTCAATCTAATACTATTACCAGTCCACATCAGAGATTTTTCTCCTTTCATATATTAAATCATTACAAAATGTTTCAACAAATCCTAAACATAATCCATCTTCTCCTGCGGATATATCTTCACTTCCAGATTTTCTTCTATAATTCCGTTCCTAATTTCGGCAAATTATTTAAACTTACCATTTCCAATGTCTGTAATTGCTGTACCGCCAATTGCCGAAGCAATTCCATTCGCTCCTTTTGTTTCTTCCCCTGATTAATCAAAACAGCATTATAACTTTCTAAATTCGCAAGTACCAACAACTGATTCAACGTTGCTATATCCCGCATATTTCCTTTAACTGTTGGATTTTCATCTTTCCACTGCCTTGCCGTTTTTCCAAACAAGACAACATTCAACATATCTGCTTCATTAGCATACGTATAAGCCACCTGTGCCGGTGTTAATTCTGACGGTATCAAATTATCCTTAATGGCATCTGTATGTATCCTGTAATTCAACTTAGAAATTTCTCTGTTCAAATTCCAGTTCAAAGACAATCGACTGTTTTCATCTGTCTTTAATCTTCTGTAATCCTTCATAATATATAACTGGAACTCAGGCGAAATCCAAGTTGCGAAAGACATAGCAATATCACTATGAGCATATGTTCCGCCATAACGTCCCGCTTTTGAAACAATGCCAATGGCATTCGTTGCTTCTAGCCACTTCTTTGGCGACATTGTAAATGCATTTGCTCCAGCCTGCTTTTTAAACCCCTCGAATTCGAGGGGTTTAAAATCTGGATTATGAAGTCTTTCCCACAATCCCAGAAATTCTATAACATCCCGGCTTCTCATCCAGTTTTGAATAACCGCCGTTGGATCATCGCTCTTATATCGGGCAATATCCGTCAATGAAATAAATTCATTTTCAAAATCCTGTGTATAAATACCAATATCTATCCCATTCGCATGAATTGTATCCTTAATTGTTTTTCCCATTGCTCCTCCTGTAATATTATCACAAACTTTCTCAAGCACTATAACTGTTACTTCTCTTAGATATATTCTTCCAAATAGTCATTTATTTTCATCTTTCCACAAATGCGATAATTCAGCCTCTGACACAGTTCTACTACACACATCTTCAACCAACGGCAAATAAACCTCATAGGCTTTTTGATGTATTTCAACTATCTGCTCTACAATCTGATAAATCTTTTCATCCATTAGATTACCTCAAAATATTTAAGTGTCTCCGTTATCGCTTCTGCTTTTTCTTTCGGTGGATGTTTTCTCGACTGTTTCAATTTCTCTACCACATTAGGCGCATCATACATTGCCAAACCTAATGACCTCTTTACCTCCGCAATATATGCAGTATGCACCTTAAATCCATATTTCTTCTCCACATATTCCTGTATCATTTTATATGCATTTTTAGGCTTCGGCTGATATTTCTTTGCCCGCTCTGCAATCGCGTTCAAAGGCACCTTACTCTTACCTTCCCCAAATTCAATTTTCACGTTGATATGACTATCTGGTTATTTTCGGGACAAAAGCATGATACTTTCAACATGTACCGTCTGACAAAATTGATCCACCGCCGTGCACTTCTCCACCCGATATCCTCTTGCCTGTATCATCTCCAGATCTCTCGCAAGACTTGTCACTTTGCAGGAAATATACACAATCTTATCCACCCCATAGTCCAATATCTTCGGCAGTGCTTTTGGGTGTATCCCATCTCTCGGAGGGTCCAGCACGATCACATCCGGTTTTTCTTCAATTTCATCCAGCACCTTGAACACATCTCCTGCAATAAATCTACAGTTGGAAAGTCCGTTGTGCTCTGCGTTTTCTTTCGCAGCCTCCACAGCCTCCTCGACAATCTCCACGCCAATTACCTGTTTTGCAACCGGAGCTAAAACTTGTGCGATCGTTCCTGTTCCACTGAACAAATCAAAGACCGTCATGTTGTGGATATCCCCGATATAATCCCTCACGGTTTTGTAGAGAATCTCCGCACCCTTTGTATTTGGCTGGAAGAATGAAAACGGTGTGATTTTGAAGTCCATATCAAGCAATTTCTCGTAGAAAAAGTCCTGTCCGTATAAAATTCGAGTTTCATCACTCTGTACTACATCAGATAAGGAATCATTTAAAATATGAAGAATTCCAACGATTTTTCCTTCCAGCTGCAATGCCAAAAGTGCGTCCACAAGCAAAGATAAATCGTGTTCTTCCTGTGTTGTTGTCACAAGGTTTACGAGAATTTCTCCGGTCTGATCACCACGGCGTAAAAGCAGGTGGCGAAGATAACCCACATGTTGCATTTTTTTATAATATGCCACATTTCTCTCTTTAAAATATTCCAATACACACAAGAGAATCTTTGTCATATCTTCGTGCACTAATTTACAATCAGCTGCTGTCAGCACATCATATGTGCTTCCCTTTTTGTGCAGCCCAAGTGACAGCGGACCGTCTTTGTATTCATCTCCAAAGGAAAATTCCATCTTATTACGGTAAGCGAACTCTTTTGGGCTTGCTTTTACCCCCTCAAATTCATAATCTTCCAAAATGGCGGCATCCAATATTTCTTTTACCTGATCACCTTTCATTTTCATCTGTTCCTCGTAAGACATCGTCTGGTACATGCAACCTCCACAGGCAGGGAAAATGCTGCACACAGGTTCTCTTGTCTCCAAAGGTGATTTTTCAAGAACTTCCAAAAGCCTTCCTTCCGCTTTCCCTTTTCGTATTTTGTTTACACAGAATTTTACCTTCTGACCTGGAATCCCATTTTTTACAATCACTGATTTTTCCTCGCCCTCGACAGTCACCAGTCCTTTGTTCGGAAATGCTACTTTTTGAATAATGCCTTCATATACTTCTCTCTTTTTCATCTATATAAAATCCTCTCTATACTTTTCATTTATTGTTTTATTCTATCAGTTTCCAACTTTTTTGCCAACCAAAAGTGAACAATCTTTCCAAAATGTATTGAGTTCTTGCCTTTTTCCATCTATAATTTTAGTAATACAGATTGAGGAGGGATTTCATGAATTGGAAAGAACAATGGATTGCCGCTTTAGACAAAGAACATCTATTCGAGAACTCAAGCCACCGGACACGTTTCAAAGAGCTTTTAGACTGTTTCGCCGATTATCCATTTTTCACCAAAGGGCTCTGTAAATGTATGTATCTGTCCGCTTGGGATGAAGAGCATTTCTGCATTATGCTCTCGATGCTGACTGAGATGAGTCTTGAGCATGAAAAAAATACAGATGAGATGCGTACTCAGGGGGATGTTCTGATTGCAGAACAACCTGAAGAAGAGGCATATATTTACCGGCTTTCAAATGCGTTTTTAGACGATATGCCATTTCAGCTTGACGATCCGCAAAAAGTGCAGCCTGATATTCTGCATATTATCCAAAAGGCATTGCACGCATCTGACATCATTGATCGGCTCTAATAAGCACTGCAGATCACATGAAAAAAAGAGTTCGATTTGCTTTCGCATACCGAACTCTTTTTTACATGAAATTATGCTTCGCTCAATATTTTTTTGTACACCGGAATATACAGTATAAATGACATCAAAAGCAGAAAACCGCTCAATACAATCAACATATTCGCAATTTGCTCCTGAATATTCGGCGCCAGAATCAAAATAAACATCACAACATAAAGCACTGCTGTCGATACTTTTCCGAACCACTTCGCACCGTTTAACATTTTCCCTTTTTTCAGAAGAATCACGCCCATAATTCCCATAAACCCTTCTTTGATGACAAACAGCACCACAACCGGAATCAGCCATTGGAAACTGAACGACAAAGAAAATACAATCGCTGCCTGTGTTAATTTATCTGCAACCGGGTCAACAATCTTTCCCAGGTTAGTAATCATATTGAATTTTCTTGCAATAAATCCATCTAAAAAATCGGTAATTCCTGAAATTCCAATAATAACTGCCGCCATATGGAACTCTGCAATCGAATCTGCTGTCACATATCTCCATACGATCAGCGGAAGTAACAATATCCGAAAATATCCAAGTATATTCGGGATAGAAAAAATCTGCTTTCTAAGCGGCATATCACTTGTTATCATATGTATCCTCCCCCTTATTGAATTGAGGACGGCAGTAATTGTCACATTACCACCGCCCTCAACTAATTAAACTTCATCATCATCACTGAAAAAATCGTCGTCGAAATCGTCTTCAAAGTCCTCTTCGAAGTCTTCCAAATAGTCTGGTGTAAAGAACTTATATACTGCGTAAGCGATTCCTGCAATTGCTGCCACTGCACCTACAATCGCCAAAACCCAAAGCAATGTGTTTTTCGCTTTTTCATCATCTTTTTTGTGCAGTAACTCATTTAATTTTGATGCTGCAATCATATCTTCTAATTTATTCATATGTCCACGTCCTTTCCGACTTTCCTCAGAAGTCACTGTTCTCTTTTTCACATTATAACACTTACATACTGATATTACCATATGTAGATTCTATCATTTTATGCAAATCCTTATACTTTTTGTAATTTTGCAAATGTAGCAAACATCTTTTTCACACCGGCTGTATCAAACTGTACCGTGACTTCATAGTCACGTCCGCCTTCTATAATTCCAGTCACCAGTCCTTCTCCGAACTTCATATGTCTGACCCTGTCCCCCACATCATAAGACAGACCTTCCCCTTGCGTAACTGTAAACTGCTGCTTCGGTTTCTGCATAGCAAATGCCTGTGTGCGGAATGCTTGTTTTGCCTGCATATATGCATTCTGCTTTGGAACTTCTTTCTCATCTTTTTCGATGAGATTGCCTGTGCTTAAAAGATTCACCGGAATCTCCTTTAAAAATCGAGACATCTTATTGTACTGCGTCTCTCCGCGCACCATTCTTCTTCTCGCACAAGTCAGCGTCAGATTTTCTCTTGCTCTTGTAATTCCAACATAACAGAGTCTTCGCTCTTCCTCCACCTCAGTCGGATCATCGGATGTGATTGTCATATAGCTTGGGAAAAGACCATCTTCCATTCCTGCAAGATACACTTCCGGAAATTCAAGACCTTTTGCACTGTGCAGTGTCATCAGGACCACATAATCACTGTCCTCATCCAAACTGTCGATATCTGCGACAAGTGCAACTTCCTCTAAAAATCCGCTCAATGTCGGCATTTCATCTTCACAGGATTCCTCATAAGCTGCGATTTTATTCATCAATTCATCGATATTTTCGATTCTTGTCTCCGCTTCAATATCGCCCTCCGATTTCAGATCTTCGATATATCCTGTCATATCCAGAATTTCCTGCATAAGATCGCAGATAGACATGTTTTTTGCCTCACTTTTAAAATGTTCAATCAACGCCACAAATGACTCTAATTTGCTCGCACTTCTCCCAATATTGGGAATCAGATCCGCTGCTCGGAGCGTCTCGTAAAAACTTACTCCGCGCTCCAGTGCATTTTCCTGCACTCGGTTGATTGTCGTAAGCCCAATGCCACGTTTTGGCACATTGATAATTCTTCGGACCGCCAAATCGTCTTTCCCATTGTCGATTGTTTTCAAATATGCAAGTAAATCTTTAATCTCTTTTCTTGCATAGAAATTAATGCCGCCCACAATTTTATACGGAATGTTGGCTGTTACAAATTTTTCTTCAAACATACGTGACTGCGCATTGGTGCGATACAAAACAGCATGATCATTGTATGTGCGTGTTCCGTTATTCACATGCTCTTTGATATCTCCCACAATGTATTCTGCCTCATCATATCCACTGTCGAACTGACGAAATGCAATCTTATCCCCCTCACCATTTTCTGTCCAGAGTGATTTCTCCTTACGGCCAAAATTATTCTTGATCACTGCATTCGCCGCATTCAAAATATTACCTGTAGAACGATAATTCTGCTCCAGTTTGATCACTTTTGCATCTTCAAACACATGTTCAAAATTCAAAATATTTTTGATATTTGCCCCACGGAATTTGTAAATAGACTGGTCATCATCTCCTACCACGCAGAGATTTCTATATTTCTTTGCCAAAATCCGAATCAGCTCAAACTGCACCGTATTCGTATCCTGATACTCATCCACCATAATATAGCGGAACCGCTCCTGATAATAATCAAGTACCTCCGGCTGTGTCTGAAACAGTTGTACTGTCTTCACGAGAAGATCATCAAAATCCAGTGCATTGTTTGCCTTCAACTGTTTTTCATATTCTTTATATACCTTTGCGATCTTCTGCTTTCCGAAATCCCCCGCCGCATTCAATTCATATTCTTCCGGCGTGATCAGCTCATCCTTCGCCGAAGAAATCGCTGCCAAAAGGTTCCGCTCCTTATAGACTTTTGTATCAATCTGTAAATATTTGCAGACATCTTTCATAAGCGTCTTTTGATCATCTGCATCATAAATCGTAAAGCTAGTATCGTATCCAAGTAAGTCAATATGTCTTCTCAATATCCGCACGCAGGTCGAATGAAACGTGCTCACCCAGATGCTCTCCGAGCCAAATCCGACAATCTGATCAACACGCTCACGCATCTCACCTGCCGCTTTGTTCGTAAATGTAATCGCCAAAATATTCCATGGATTGACTCCCTTTTCATCAATCAAATATGCGATGCGGTGTGTCAGCACTCTTGTCTTTCCTGAACCTGCTCCCGCGAGGATGAGAAGCGGCCCCTCTGTATGATAGACCGCTTCACGCTGTTCTTTATTCAATGTATCGTAAATGCTCATAAACTCTCCTTCTTTATGTTCTGAATTGCCATTCTTTTTTCCACTTCTCTTAAAAATTGATCTCTTTTTATCGGCGAAATCAACATGATTTCATGCCGTCCGTTTACCGTGTAATCAATCTGAATCCTGCGAAGTGACAACGCTGCCGAAGACAATGGATTCCACGTCTTCTTTATATTGGTAATGCTCTCATATGGAATCCGTTCCGTTCCAAAAATATAGCACTGCACAAGTATGTAATCATTATAGAGGGTATACCTCATAAAAACAAGAGGAATAAATATAAGCAATATCAAGCTCAAAGTTCCGATGACCAGCCAATTTGGCTTCCCTTCCATCACACTGTCTATTCCTATTTTTACCTCTATCGCTACCGGTATCAGAATCAATACCGCCAGCCAAAGATCGATTCTAGTCCGATAGGATACCGCCTCTTCTGCCTGCTCCTTTTCCTGTTTTGCATATGCCTTTTTCAGCTCTTTTTTTGGTGTTGTCTCTTTCCGGCTCTTGTAAATATACCAGATAAAAGGTGAAAATGTCAGAATCAAAGACACTGGCAGGAACCTTTTTCCAAGATCTCTGCATGTCACCGAGCAAAACACCATATAGGCAAACATTAACATTAAAAATAGATTCATCAATACAATAACCGGGTAAAGTCTTCCATAAGTTCTCTTCTCACTTTCACTGGCATTCTTTGAAATTCCGCTTGTACGAACAAAATAAGTAACAATGCTCATCATACCGAGCAAAAACAATATAACAAAGAACAATAAAATCAGAGATGTCTTGTCTGACCAAATATCCACGTTTCCCACTTCATTATAATGTTGTGGGATTTTTTCTGGAATTTTGTTCCAAAATATCAATGGCAAAACAATTGATGCAAATGCAATTCCTACCGTCACATATTGAATCTTTTGAAATATTTCCATTTTTTCGCTCATATATTCTTCTCTCCTACCAAAAATGGAATGTACGCTCGCACATTCCATTTTAAACATTATTCAAATTACATTACGAAAGATGCAAACTGGAATAACCAGTTTGCTGCAATACCTGCTACAATACCACCGATTGTATGGCTGATGATTGCTTTTCCTGTAAGTTTGCTGCACTTTAAACTTGACATCATCGCAACATGAGTACTTAGGTATCCGCTCCAGCACATACACATTGCTGTAAATACTGCAACGTCATTCGCATGTGCTACACCGTCTGCTACCATCTTAGGTATCAATCCAACAGCTGCTCCGGCCGCTCCTAATGCTGTGATCGGAACAGAGATTGCTGATGGTGAAGAGAATCCAAATAATGGAGATAAGATAAACTGCAATTTTTCTCCAATCCATGGCAACAATGCAACTCCCTCATAAGCAGCACCTGTGTAAACACCGTCTGCGGAAGGTCCATTTGTAAGCATCATTACAACCGTACAAATCGCAAGTACACCAGGAATAATTGCAAGACCTACATCCACACCATTCTTACCACCGTCCAACAATGCTTCCAATGCTCTCGCTCCAATTCCACCATCTCTTACTTCTCTCTGCTCAAAGACATCTTTTTCACTTCCTTCTTCAAGCGGAATACAATATTCTGTCGTACCATATTCTTTCTTCGTAAACAAAATCATCATTCTTACGCTGACAACACTACCGATAATTGCGCCGATATTACCGATCAGAGCTGCAAATCCAAGATTCTCGCCTGTTGGAGATGTAATACCGATCATTGATGTTGTAACAATAAGCCCCATACCGAATGCTGTACCTAAATTTGTCAGTGCCGGTAATTGATATTTTTTGAAATATTTTTTAAAGTTTGTATCCTCTGCAAGTCCTAAAATTGCTGGATTATCTGACAAGTACGTAGTCAAGACTCCCATTGAAGCTGCTCCAGGTAAATCATACACTGGTTTCATTAAAGGAGAAATTATTTTATTGATTAATGCAATCAAACCAAATTCTGAAAATAACCCAGATATGGCTCCTGCTATAACCGCAATCGCCATGATATAAAATACTGTTTCAAGAAGTAACTGATAGGCTGTGTTCATCATCGTCTGCATCATGTTTACACCGCCCATTTTCGCCCCTATCAATCCAAAGAATGCAATAATTACTGCAAGAAAGATAAAGACTTCAAGGCTTACTGCCTTTTTCGTTTTTGTCGCTTTACTCATATTTTATCCTCTCTTATTATATTATTTTTTCTATAGTTTTCTCCCTTACTATAGATGTAACCCTATAATAACATAGAGGTTATCTATAGTCAACAGGAACAATACGTTTTGTCAAAAAAATATCAATCCTTCCTTTTTTCTCCTTTTTTGCCAAAAAGTTTTCTTCAAAATACTTGTCATATAGTTTCTATTACTATATAATGTAACTATTGAGGTGATAAAATGACAATTAATACAAATGATTTATTAAACAGCATTCTGGAAAGTATTTCTAAAATTGATTATGTAAAATCTATTGATATTCCTAATATTGATTTATATATGGATCAGGTTACCACTTTTATGGATAAGCAGATGGCTTCTTCCAAGCGCTATGAGGAGGACAAGGTTCTTACCAAGACGATGATCAACAATTATGCCAAGAACAATCTGCTTCCTTCTCCCGAAAAGAAAAAATATACAAAAGAACATCTTCTCGTTCTTACTTTTATCTATTATTTCAAAAGTTTCTTATCTATCAAAGATATCGAGATGCTTTTGAGACCGATTACTGATCGGTACTTCCATACCGACAGCAAGCTGAACCTGACTCATATTTATGACGAAGTCTGTTCATTTGAAAAAGACCGCATTGATACTTTAAAAGAAGAACTCAAAGCAATGTACGCTTCCTCTGCTGAGACATTTTCAGAAGAGAACGAACAGGATCGTGAATTTTTGCAATTGTTTTCTTTCATTTGCACACTCAGTTTCGATGTGTATGTCAAGAAACAAATTATTGAAAAACTCATCGATTCTCTTCCTGAAAAATTTGCTAACTATTACGAGAAAAAAAAGTAGAAGCTTCACACTTCTACTTTTTTACTGCATAATTCTTTGATATCCAAGCATCAGATCTACTACTTTTCCATAGCTTTTCACGCCGTCAATTTGTCTGTTGGCCTTTAAGTAAATATCATTCACTTTATCAGCCACTTCTGCTGTTATTCCATCGTACTTATCCCAAAATGAATTATTCGCCTGTAAATCTTTCAGCGCATTTATATTCAGGCGTTCACACAGTTCCTCATATTTTTCTGTATTTTCTGCGTAAAGAGCATTTGTCACATACAGCCATCCTGACAAAAACCCACTATATCTGAACTCTTTTGACTCCGATTTGATACAGCTTAAATATGCAATAAAGTTTGCTTCATCCTCCGACATAAACCCTCTCAGATGAGACAATTCATGACACATCGTAAACGGGATATTATAGTCTTTCATATCCGCATTATAATTTGCCTCAATTGTAAATGGTGAATACACTCCTGTCAGATGCTGATATGACAAAATCTCCGATATCCAGACAGGTTTGGGATTTGGATAATATCCCTCCAACACTGAATAGGTCTCTGCAAGATGTTCCATCGACCTTACCGCCTCTTTTTTCGTGTTCCCTTTCAACACAAAGATTCCCTCTTTCGTGTGCGGAACCGTATCTGCCAATTCATTGACTTCTTCCGTAAGATACTCAGCCAACTGAACCAATTCTTCCTGTGAGTATTCCGCATCCGGTATGCCCGCCTCCTTAGCAAAAGATGTTCTGTGATAATTGATCCCACAGGCCATTGTGTAGACAAAAAACAATACACCTACCAACAGACATACCCATGAACTCCCTTTCAAAGCAATCGTGGATATTTTTTCTATTTTTCTGCAGATTCTGTAGATTCCGCTCATTCCCCCAGCCACCAGAACTACGAGCAACACATAAAGCAAAATCTCAACAATCGAAAACGGAAACACAGAGCAGACTCTGCTGATAATTGTTACAAGTATTCTGTATATTGAAGTCGCATACCACTGCGCAAATCCATTCACATTTCTTGCTAAAAACTGAAAGAATACTGCAAGTATAAGCAATAACAGTCCTATTTTTAGCCTTTCCATTGTAGAAAAAAGTGCATCACTCGACCTGATGCACTTTTTCTTACTTTTCTTATTCTTCATCTTCATCCAGGCTGATTCGTTCAAACACCATATCATATCCGTCATTTCCATAGTTCAAAGAGCGATTCACACGGCTGATTGTAGCAGTCGAGGCCCCTGTCTTTTCTGCAATCTCCAAATATGTCTTCTGTTCTCTAAGCATTTTGGCAACCTCAAACCGCTGTGACAGTGACAACAGTTCATTGATGGTACATATATCTTCAAAAAAAGTATAACATTCTTCCTTGTCTTTTAAGCTCAAAATTGCTTCAAACAGATAATCGACTGCTTCTGTTCTAATTTTTTTACTCATTTTAAGTCTCCTTTATAGTGTTGTACTATTTTTATATTTTAGCACAGTAAACTCTTAAAGTCTAGTTTTTTTTGTATCGATTCACATATGGTTTCAATTTTTCTAATGATGTTGTGACGATCAATTCTTCCGGAAAATGGCATTCTGCCAAAATTTGTTCTGCCAAATTCAGTTTTCCCGCATCCAGATCTAAATGTGAATCACTTCCGGTCGTGATTGGAACCTCATATTTTTTACAATATTCCAGCATAACTCGGATATTTTCATCCGCATTTTCTCTTTTATTATCTTCCCGCAAAGAGGAATTATTGACCTCTAGCAGTGTCCCTGTCTCCTTTGCAGTCTTGACAACAACTTCATAGTCAATCGGAAAACGAGAATCATCCGGATGGCCGATAATATTGATATACGGATTTTTCATCACATTTACATAGGCTCTCGTCACCGCTTCTTTTGTTCTTTCTCCACAAAAACATGGTGTATGAATACTCGCAATGACAATATCAAGATGTTTTAAAAGTCCATCGCGCATATCTACTGTTCCCTCGCTGTCCATAATATTGAGCTCTGTTCCAAAAAGCATTTTGATCCCGTAACGCTCTCTTGGCAGAATTTTCAAATTTTCAAAATAAAATATTCCGCAAGTTCCCGGCATCTCCGGTGCATGCTCCGTAAATGCAATCGCCTCCATACCATGTTCTTTCGCCATCTTTGCCATCTCTTGTATCGTGTTGTATGCGTGTCCACTTACAAGTGTATGGGAATGTGTATCTACTTTTATATTCATGTCAATCTTCCTTCTTTCTGCATAGAATCTTTGTATTTACATATCCTAAGCTTATATCTTACCACATTTTTTATAAAAAGGAGACTTATTATGGCTGATAATAAAAAAAATCAAAAAATCATTGATTCTTACGACTATTTGGCAAACGCCGCTTCTACACAGGACTGTACCGGTCTTATTCCCGCAGCTCCGACAAGTAAAGCTGAGTTGGAATCCTATGAGGATATCTATCACTACGAACCGCCAAAGGTAAAAGTAAAAACACCGGATTCCGAACAGCCACCAAAATAGTCATTGTTCTCTGCTAATGGTACACATTCTGATTTTTCTCATATATTTATAGAAGAATCAGATTTGATCATCAGGAGGATATTATGAAAAAGCGTTTTCTTACTCTCGCATTAGTGACAGCAATATCTGTCACTTCTCTGCTTGCATGCTCTTCAAAAGAAGAAAGCAAACCTGCCAAACCACAAAAAGAAAAATCAACAGAAATTCTTCCGGACTCTACTAAAGTTGTTCTCAACGAAGTAGCTCACTCCATCTTTTATGCACCAATGTATGTAGCCATCGAAGAAGGATACTTTGAAGACGAGGGCATTAATCTCGAACTCGTCACTGGATTTGGAGCCGACAAAACAATGACCGCCGTGCTCTCCGGCGAGGCAGATATCGGATTCATGGGGTCAGAAGCATCTATTTATACCTATAATGAAGGTGCAAACGACTATGTTGTAAATTTTGCCCAGCTTACACAACGTGCCGGTAATTTTCTTGTAGCGCGAGAAGAAATGCCTGATTTTTCATGGACGGATCTAAAAGGGAAAACAGTACTCGGCGGACGAAAAGGTGGCGTACATATATTAATGTAAATTTGGAGAGTATTGTAATTTTATGTAACTGGGTGGATGGGATGAATAGTGCGAAGAATATATAAAAAGAAGTGGCGGAAATACCAGCAATGATATTTCCGCCGAAATTATTAAGCTACCTGTGGATAGTCGATAACTGCAATTTCCTGCATTAATTTTTTTGCCATATCAACAATCAATTCAAGGTGTTCAGCAACTTCATCTGTATAATATTTTTCTCCACACTGATCACATTCAAGGCATGGAACATTTTTAATTACAATAATACAATTTTTATAATTTACGACGTGTGTTGTTGTACTATTGATAGTTGTACTATTTTTACAATACATACACATATTCATCACCTCTTTCTTCGAGTTTTTAAATCATCTTCAAATTTCTTTGTATCTGGATAATATGCCGTTATGATATATACATTTATATTATCACACCCGGCAACAATATGCAAAATTCGTCCATTTACGTTATATCCAAAAATCAGACAGCTTGGATTAGGATAATCGTCAGGGTAATCTTCTATAATTTCACCAGTTGCAATTCCATTTTTTACATCGGCACGACTGATATCTCTTTCCTGCATTCGTTGCAGACAATGCTGTGTCCAAAGAATTTTTGATTCTGAACACAATTTCTGATATATTTCTAAATTCATTCGCTCCCTCCTTAACTTTGTTACAATCTATAAATATTATACATCAATTTTATTATCAACAATACATAAGAATAGTTTCCTTCAATTCATCGCTAAATTCATCTAAATCTTCCATCGTGATAACTTCTTCATTTAGAAGCGAAATAATGTTAGGAATGCAATTAGAACGACTCATTTTTAACTGTACACCTGTATCTTTTTTATCGTTGCGAATTCGCTCTTCTAAAGTCCAGAATTTTTCAGAAGGTCTTCCTTCGCCACTCAGTAACTCAATATATTCTTTATTCAATTTATTCATATAGGCTTCTTGCCAATCTGAAATTTTTTCTCTGAACAAAGCCCAATCCTTTTTAGTAAATCCGTATTCTGACATTGTCATATTCCTCCACTTTGGCATAAGTAAATTATAGTATAAGCGTTTTGGTTTCACAATACTTGTATTATAAATAGTGTTATCTTTTCGATAAAAATGATGTATCAAACTTCTAGCTTGGTAAAGGTCTTGCGAATGTGATTTCACTATTTGAAATTTGAAAGATTTGATGGCTTCAATTATAATTTAAACAGGAACTACACACAAATCACAAAATTTTATGCTACTATACCAGTGGAGGTGTTTTTATGTCGCATATTTTAATTGTTGAGGACGATTTAGATATTCAAGATCTTTTAAGAAATTTTTTACAAGAAGTCGGATATGAAATTACGATTGCAAGTGACGGTATGGAGGCTATTGCACTGTTTTCATCCGCTCATTTTGATTTGATATTATTGGATATAATGTTACCTAAAATTGATGGGTTTACAGTATGCGAGCTAATCCGTAAGCAATCACAGGTTCCCATCATTATGCTGACTGCTCTAAACGGAGAGGAAGAACAAATCAGAGGGTTAGATTTGCAAGTAGACGATTATATTACGAAGCCGTTTTCCATGCCAATCTTGATTCGTAAAATTGCTGCGGTTCTACGGCGGAGTACGATGATTCCAGATCAGGAACATCAGACAATATCCTATAAAAAACTGACTATGGATTTAGACAGCTACTCCGCTTCGGTAAATGGAGAATCTCACGAATTGACGCAGCGGGAATTTGAAGTCTTGCGGGAATTGCTTTTGAATCAAGGGCGCGTTCTTACCCGCCAAAATTTGCTCGATCGCCTTTGGAAATATGATTTCTACGGGGACGAACGTGTTGTTGATACACATATCAAAAATTTGAGAAAAAAACTTGGTATCGACTTTATCCAGACAATCAGAGGGGTGGGATATAAAATTGATAAAGAAAAATAAGAGCAGTTTGTTTACAAAGATATTCATTGTCACTTTTTTGTTGACAAGCCTTTGTTGCATGATAACTTACGGGGTTATCTCATGGCTTATCCCAAAAACTTATAGCACAACACTTGATGCAAGTTTAGATAGTGCAGTCAATTCACTTCTCACAGAAGTTGAAAATCTCACTCCAATGGAAAGTGGAAAGCTTATTGATGAATTTGTAATAAATCAAAATGGTGTGTTAATTCAATTATTTGATTCCTCAAATCGTGAAATTGAACTTCCGTCACAAAACAGTACGACATTCCCTGCTTTCGTCACAGGTGGTGTAGCGATTGAAAGTGACGATTCAGCGGCATATCGGGCAACGCACAGTTATATCTTTACATTTGCAGATTCAGATGATGTCTACACATTAACAGTCGCGGGTAGCGCACAAGAAGTTAATTTGTTAAAGGATACTTTGGGTAGTATTTTTATTATTCTGCTTTTTGTAATTCTGTTGGTTGCTGTACTGGCCTCTATCGTATATTCTCATTATGTAACCAGACCAGTTCTGCGTATCAGTCGTGTATCAAAACGAATGGCGGAATTGGATTTTAGTTGGAGATGTGAGGAAAATCGAACAGATGAACTCGGAACATTGGCTCATAGCTTAAATGAAATGTCACAAAAGCTGTCTGCTTCTATAACAGATTTGAAATGTGCCAATGAGAAACTACAAGCAGACATTGAGCGTGAACGTGCATTGGAACAGGCACAATTAGACTTTTTTTCCGCAGTTTCTCATGAACTGAAAACACCTATTACAGTTATCAAGGGGCAGACCGAGGGCATGATTTTGAATGTTGGGGATTATCAAGATCGTAATAAATACTTGGTGCGCTCTCTGGAAATCATCAATACAATGGAAAATATGGTACAGGAAATTCTCACGGTTTCCCGTATGAAATCGTCAAAAGTTGGACTTAAAAAAGAAACTATTCAGTTTTCGGATATTCTCAAACAGGAATACGCGCTGTTTGAAGATTTGATTATCCAAAAAGATATAGATTGGAATGAAAATATTTCTTCCGATTTGAGTGTTATTGGGGATAAGGCACTGATACAAAAAGTAATCAATAACTTGATTTCCAATGCTATTTCCTACTCACCGGAGGGTAGCACTATCTATTTGACTGCCTTTGCGGAAGATGGAGCGGTTCAATTTTTGTTGGAAAACACAGGTGTTCATATTCCTGATTCAGAAATTCCAAAACTATTTGATGCATTTTACAGAGTAGAACATTCTCGCAATAAGAAAACTGGTGGGAGTGGTTTGGGATTATACATTGTCAAAACCATTTTAGAACAACATCAAGCAGAATATAGTATAATAAACACTGAAAGAGGTGTTTTATTTACAATTCAATTCTGAAAGCATGGGGCCGCGATAAGCACTGCCCCATGCTTTTTTAACTACACATAAAAAACATATTCATCACAATGGTATCCCAAAAATGTTTGGTAATATAAAAGCATCAACAGAAAGGAGTTATGTCAGATATGAAAAAAAATAACATTAAAATTCTCGCACTTACTATGACACTATGTGCATCAGCGGCATTGAGCGGCTGTGCAACAAACGCTTCGGCTACTCAAGAGCCTAACAAGTCAATAAACGCTACAATCCCCGAGGAACAAGCTCATAACAGTGGTGATACCCTTTCCTCAAATTCTACATCCATAGCAGAAGCCTATGAAAGTGATGAAGTGATTTCCTCAGAGGAGCAGGCCAAAGCCGAAGAGATCCGTCGAAATGAAATTGCAGAACAGTATTCCGTTTATGAGCCCTATGGCATGACCTATGATAAAGAAAAAGACCGTTTCTTTTATGACGGTCAGGTTGTGCGCTACTTCAAAGATCAGGTAAACGCAGAAAATGCGAACTCGTTTTTCTTTGAGGACGGTGTTGTGGATGTGGAACTGATTAAAGACGTTAATGGAACCTTAACAGGATTAAAGCAGTCCTCGGGCGCAGACTTCAAGGCTCGAACTGATAAACAGGAAGAAATAAAGTCAGAACTTGCTGCGGCTGGCATTACCGGAAACAGTGGTAGTTTTGAATTGGGTGATCCAAACTATCGTGATGACAGTCTGGATGCCTACACTGCCTTTGGTGTTTCTTATGATAAAACCTCTGACAACTGGATGTATGAAGGAAAAGTCATCCACATTTTCTATGATGCCGAACATAATACCTATTGTGACAATGGTGTAAGTAATGGTATCAACATCAAAGTGATCCGTGACAAAAACGATAACATTGAAAAACTGGTGGAAACAGAGGCTCAAGAACTTGATCAGTATGTAAAATAAACCAACCTCTGCCGAACGACGGCAAAAAAAGCCGTCGTACAGCAGACACATTCATGCTCCTATGAAGCAGCAGCCTTGATTTTCAGAGTCAACATTTCTATTTTTGCCTTTTTCATAGCACCCGTGAATAATCTATATCAGTTAAAAAGCATATTTTCACATCAGGGTTATTACCCATTCTATACATTGGATTGCTTCATAGAAATATCGGAAGAAGTTATAGAAATGTTTAAAGAGTTTGATTGTAAAGAGGCTGCTTATCGGCTGTGTACATAATGCCACAAAGCCTGCTATTGACGATCTTAAATAAATAGCCAAATAGCAAGAGTAATACCGATGTCAATCATAATCCACTGCAATGGAAAATATCCGAAAGTGAACTGAAAACAATCATTTCAACAGGAAGAAGTCCAGAATACATTGCTCCCATCATTCCAAATACTCATCCCTACATGACCTTATCTGCTTTCTACTGTATAATCGTGGTTGCCGATGTTTGTACCATTGCCAATGCTATGCTGTACAAGAACGTCATTACAAAGTAAAGCAAAAGATCTCTCTTTCCACAACGATAGAGAGACTTTCATTTATTCTAAATATGGATCGTCAAATGATAAGAGCAAGATCCACCCCGGTATTACCATATCCCCATTCTGCCATATAAGTAATATTTCGGAATTTTATCTTGCTGGGGAACTGTCGCCTCCCCATACCCATTTTTTTATTGGCTACACCGGCGGTGTACGCAACAAAATATTATAATTAACATAATTCTATTTTGAGGCATTCAGCAAGTAACTGGATGTCTTTTTCTTTTTGAAAATACACATGGTGATGCGAACAAATTCTTTTGTAAGCCAATGATATAAGCAAGGGTATGGGGAATTGTCACTCTCCATCAAGAGAACACCCATAAGGTGAACGGAGGCGGAAACGCGATAACGTTAAACATGGGTGGATCTTGCTCTTGTAATATTTTTTCTCTCTGTACCCTGTAAAATGAGCTTTTTCCCTTTCGTTATATAGGGAGATATAAAAAGAGAATTTTAATAAAGCATAAAAATCTCTTTGGGAAAGCCGGCACCCGTCTCCTTAATTTTTCAGAAAGGTAAAAGAAAATATGAAATTTGAATATATGATGGAAACGAAAAAGATACTTCCCTATTATCAGTTCCCTAAATTTTTGTTAGAGCTACCACTCTCTCAAAATGCAAAATTACTTTATATGCTGTTATATGACAGAGCCAGAATTTCACAGAAAAACCATTGGCTCAATGAAGACGGATATGTATATTTCGTCTTTCCGATTACAGAAATTTCTTTGAAATGGGGAAAATGTTGTACTTCTGTAAAGGCTGCCATGAAGGAATTAGATGAGTATGGATTGTTGATTCGCAGTTCCGGAGGATTTTCAAAACCAAATCATTTATATATGCGAATCCCCTGTATAGAGTTGATTTCTGAACCGGATGTAAAGCAGACAGACGAAAATACAACTTCCATTGGGATGAAAAGCTGTCCTTCATTCGGTCGGAAAACAGCCTCTTCTATGGTCGAAAACGTGCCACCTAGTAAAGTAAAAGAAAAATATAATTTTAGTAATAAGATTGGAGTAAATTACGAATATGAGGAGGGCGACAGTCTATGATAAAGCAGGAAAACACATATTTAGGTGCAGATGGATTAGCATATTGCAAGATTTGTGGAGAACCTGTAGAGGCATTTTTCCCTCCAGATAGTATTCTTGGTATGAAAAAACATTTTAGACAATGTGCATGTATCCGTCAAAAACGTGAAGCAGAAGAAAAGGCATATAAAGAAAGAGAACATTGCGAATTAGTGGAAAGAAATAGAAAAATCTGTTTTGAAGAACCACGAATGTATGATTGGAATTTTGAACTGGCAGAAAAGACTACTACCATCGAGAAGGCCAAAGAATACACAGCAAATTGGAATGCTATGAAGAAAAATCATATTGGTTTTCTCTTGTGGGGACCAATAGGAACCGGAAAGAGTTACATAGCCGGTTGCATTGCCAACGCACTTTTGAATCGGGAAATTACTGTGAAGATGACAAATTTTAATACAATTATTGATGATATGTTTTCATTAGAGGATAAAACAGAATATATCAATGCTCTGGCGCAATATGAACTTTTAATTTTGGATGATCTTGGCACAGAACGAAGTTCTGAGTATGCTCTTGGAATTGTATTCAGTGTAATTGACCGAAGATATCGCTCTGGCAGACCATTAATCGTAACTACCAATCTTCCGATAAAACAATTAAAAGAAGAAACGAATATAGAAAAAAAACGAATTTATGATCGTATTTTAGAAATGTGTGTTCCGTTATATGTTGGCGGTTCTAGCTATCGGAGTGATATTGCCCATGAAAAAATGGGAAAAATGAAAACCTTTTTTGCTACTGCCGAATCAAGTCAGACTGAAAATATTATAGAGCAGACAGGCACAAAAACAATCTGATGTTTATATCTTAGTATAGACATCAGAAATAGAAAGAGTGTGATAGCTCTGCAGAAACCTACATATTACTTGTGGCGAACAGATTATACATCTTCAGAAGACTTTGAGGCAGATAAGGAGAAATATAGGAAAATAGGTTTTCGGGTTGTCACGTTTGCGGATGGGCAGCCGGATAAAAATATACATAATGGAATAAAAGCGTTGATTCGAAACCATATAAAAGAAATCAATCAGTAATTTCTATGGGCGGGAGACATTCTCTCGCCCTTATTTACGCGAGTAACGAGCCAAAGTCAGTGCTTGTACGAGACCTTGGCGACTACCGCGATAACTTGGAAAACTCGCAAAGCATGTTTTCCATAGTTATATTACTGTTCACAGTAAAATAATTCATTGTAAAATTATATGAGAATCCGTTTACGAAAAAGATTTTTCGATATATAATTATATTACATTATTCTATAAACAATATTTCAGAAAGGATGAGGACATGAATGCTGGATATGTGCGTCTTTCAAGAGATGACGATAAGCGAAATTATGTTTCTATAGAAAATCAGAAGTTAATTATCAATCAGTATGCATCTGACCATGGAATGGTTATTGACCGATGGTATGAAGATGACGGAGTATCAGGTTATATTTTTGACAGGCCGGGATTTCAACAGATGATGGCTGATTTGGATAAAGATATTGATACCGTATATGTGAAAGATTTCTCGCGTCTTGGCAGACATAATGCGAAGGTTCTTTTGCTTTTGGATGAATTTCAGGAACGGGGAAAACATCTCATTGTCATTGATGATAATTACGATTCTTTTGATTCCAGCGACGACACCATTGGAATTAAAACATGGTTCAATGAGCGTTATGTAAAAGATACCAGTAAGAAAATCAAAAGAGCGATCGGAGCTAGACAAAAAGAAGGCACTCTTATGACAAAACCACCTTTCGGATATTGTCGGGATACGAAAGACAAAAGTATCATCAAAATCGTTCCCAAAGAGGCAAAATTTATCAAAATGGTTTACGATCTATATATCTCCGGATCCGGTTATCGCAAAATAGCAAATTATTTGACCGACCAGGGTATCCCAACGCCTTCTATGGTACAGCGAGAACGAGAAATTGAAGAAGGTCGCATAAGTAAAAAGAAAGTCGCAACCATTTGGTCTGACAGCATGGTGAAAGAATTATTAGATAATGATTTTTACATTGGAACTTTTCGTTTAAGAAAACGTGCCAGAAATACAGTACATGGAAAGGATAAACGTGTTCCAAAAGAAGAACAGTGTATTTTTGAAGATCATCATCCGGCAATTATTGATAAAGCCACTTTTTCTCTTGTACAGGAATTAAAGGAAAAGCGTAATCGCACGAATTATCGTGGAAGTAGGGGGGAATGGATTGGTTCAGAAATTCCCAATCCTTTTGGAAGCTGTTTGTTTTGTAAAGATTGTGGAAGTCGTTTGACACCGATTAAGCGTCAAACATCCAGCAGAGAAAGAAAATATTATATTTGTACTACCTATAATACAAAAGGTAGGCGGTATTGTGAGAAAGCGCATCTGATTGAGGAAAATGATTTGATGGAAGATGTGCTGAATTATATTAAACTGTGCAGAGAAGCGCTTTGTGAAGTGATTTCCACATATGATATGAGGGACTTTGAGGCAGAAAAGAAAACGCTGGCAGAAAAACGACAGGACATTCAGGAAGAAATTCAAAACCGAAAAAATCAACTAAAGGTACTTTTAACACAAAAAATAAAAGATTTATCCATAGCATCTGAAAATGAGGATTTGATCTATGAAACCTATGATTCTATGCAAAAGGATTTACTGTCGCAGATTCATGGTTTGGAGATGCAGGAAAAAGAACTGAACGAAACTACTATAGAAACACCGGATGTAAAGGACAAATTGAGAAACGCATTGGATGTAGTTGATAAAATCATTGCAGGTGGAACTCTTGACCGAAGAGATATTGAACTGTTGATTGAGAGAATTGACGTAGATAAAGAGGGAATGCCAGAAATTACTTTAAAATATGGTTTGTCTGATTTAATCAATTACAGTCCTGCTGATGAGATGAATCGCCGGGAAAATACTGTAATCGCTCTTGTAATGAAGCTGATTATAGAAGATGAACGTGGATATACATCTGCAAAATACTTATCAGAACATATCACAGCATTGGGATTTAAGAAAACGAAACAAAGTATCTTACCTTATATCAATCTGATGAAAGAATGGGGAATTTTGGAAGATACGGATAATCCGCT